>Ga0126339_10001627_pt1 | contig 15455 bp, 8 predicted proteins | sample OrbTmetagenome_2_FD_92532 | JGI IMG/M metagenome (GOLD analysis project Ga0126339, IMG submission 92532) | Coral microbial communities from Petempiche,Puerto Morelos, Mexico - Orbicella T R C metagenome | ecosystem: Host-associated > Invertebrates > Cnidaria > Coral | place: Petempiche,Puerto... | reverse complement strand
GTAAGTTATAGTAGACCAAATTATGTTCTCACGGAAAATCTCTACCCCTAACCCCCCACCCACAAGCTCCCCTATTAACTTAAACCACCCCCCCCCCAATCTTCCCCAACCCCCTCGATTGACCACGGCAAATTTAATCCTGGGCTCCTTTTGAAGTTAGGAGCCTGAAGGGCTCCTTAAAAATTTCCTTAGACAACAGCCTTGGTAAACACTGGTGGATAAGCCACACCTTGTTACTCAAAATTTTCCTTAAAATCAGGCAAGCGGCTTATCTGCGAGAACATCTGGACAACATGCCATAAATGTGCATAAATTAACACTTTTCATCACAAATTTATGAGTCTGTATAGCAAACTCATAAGAACTTCATGAAACTAATATCAGAGTATGCATCGATCATTGTTTTTACAAGTTTGGTGGCTCCTAAAAGCTGTTTTTGCTTATAAGCATACATGTAAGCTAACATTTATTGCTTTTAAACAGCATTAAATCTTCGTTAACAAATATTTTACCAAGTTTAAGGTCGCCATTCTAGAACAACTAAATGTCACTCTCGATCAGCAGGGAATCTCCATTTCATCACAACGCTGTTTACATTGTCACACAGAGTTGGGATTAAAGGAAGCTTTGAAAGCTTATTGTGTCCAGTACCTCATCTCTTGGTGAAATGCCTGGCTACGAAGCTACAACGTATGAAAAAACGAATGAAAGTATTCTTGTTGTTGTATGTAAAATTCTACTGAAAAACTGACAGAGATGAAAAAATATGGGTTGAAAATACCAGAGAAAGATCAAACATATATGCATGTCAAAGTCAGTAGACATCATGTCCACATACTATTACAGAACTAAAATTTTGTAGGTAAGGGTTTCAGTTCAAAGTCAGTTCTCTGTTTCAATGTTAGTGAGTTTACGTGGGTTTACATTCAATAAATCAAGAAATCTACATGTAAAGAATCTTTCTTAAGACTCCACCTGTGAATTATTTTGATTTCTTTCCAAACACTTTTTTCCAAAATTTGAGTTGCCAAACTCAGGGTGCGGCTGCAACTGTACGGTATTCTGTTTTGTTCATGATCATTCTATCATGTTAGTGATTGTCTCCTCATATTTTACTGATTGTTCCGTCTTGTTACTTATTGTTCTGTCTTGACACTGATTATCCCCCTTGTTACTGATTGTTCTGTCTTGATAATGATAGTTTCATCTTGATACTGACTGTTCCATCTTGATTATTCTGTTTCGTTATTAATTATAATGCTCAGAACAATAACTCGCATCTGTTGAAGCGAAGTTTATAAAGTAGATAAAACTGTAACTAAACTAAGAGATGAAATGTAGAGCCGCTTTAAACCTATTAAAACATTTAAAATGTAGAGGAACTGTACAAAGATAAATTGTAAATCAAGTCTCTGAAGTATACAGTTTGTAATGTAGATGTAGTTATGACTAAAAACATAGAACAGCAGAAACATACAGTTTGTAATGTTAATGAAGTTTTGACTAAAATATACATGTAGAGCATAAAGTTTGTCATGCCTGCGACATTGGCTAAAATGCAGAGCCATAGTAGCATACACTTTATAATAATTATAAAGGAAGTTAATGATCATCAGTAGAGCTGTAGAAGAACACAGTTAATTAATATAGGGGAAGTTAACTGCAACTAGAGGCATGCATGTTGTAATGAACAAAGTGCAGATATCCTTTTTCATGAACAAGTTTTCATTTAATTTGCGAACAAGTGTACATTCCAAAAATTCTTTGTATGAGAGGGTTACTAAAACACAGAACCATTGAATTCAACAGTCTATAAATATGGGTTAAAACAGAAACAACCACATTACTTTACATTACTTAATCCACATGATTTAAGTAACCATGACAACTCCATGCAAATCCACTCTAGTACAACATAGTAAATGCAACCATATTAATTGCAGATGCATACAGACACACAAAGACACAAAGTTATATGTGATTTTGAGTGCTTTAAAACATGCCAGGGGAAAAAAACATTAAAGAAAGACTAACTGAATCGTATAATCAAATGAAGATCCAAGCTAAAGAGCTGTTCCAGAGTAGAGTTTCCTGTCTCACTAAGGTCCCTGATGGCATCAGTAATGTTCTTGAAACTTTGAGACAGCTGGTTGATACGTCCTGATTTTAACTCCTGAAAACAACAACAGTTAAGTTAAAAAAAGTTATAGACTGTTGCATTCAAAGGTAGAGGAGAGGCCAGCAGGCTCACTACATGTGTATAGTGTGCCCGCATAAACTCTGATTAATTAAGTAAGAGTACATGAGTATTGGCAAAAGCTTCTGTATAGTGTTAACAACTGACTCATGCTTTAACATCCATCAAGTTATAAATGACACACACCCTCAACACATGCAGATGTTGCTTAAAGCACAGCTGAGAGCAAATCTAGCTTATTGAGTAATCTCCAACTTTGCAAGTGTATCATAGCTTTATTTTACAAAGCTAAAAGCCTGAATCAATTATTTCAGAACATTGCAAATGGAAGCAATAGTATAATGACAACCGCTAGTGGAAGAAAAAAATTTATCTGGCAAGGTGAAGTTTACTTTGCTCATTTTGAGAGTGTGCATCACTGGATTTAGATCCACACTAATAATTATATAACACAGCTTTACTAGCTATGTTATAATTTTAATTATTAAAACCTGGATCACTGGATAATGCAATCCAAGAGTTTTAATTGGCTCAGCCATAATGGGTAATGAGCCATTCATTATATATGATTTTGGGGGGCATTTTTTAATGTTATTTTAGCCTAGTTTTCTATATAATGGGTGCTTTTAATAAAATAATTATTCCAGTCACACTTGTTGGATATGAGATGATTATAGCCAACTCAGCACTTCACGCCTCAAACTTTATTTATTTCATAACTACAGTATATAGTGCCCAACATCTAACCTCTGTCATGTAATCAGAAAATTTCCTTACTGAACCTTCCTTAGGGTTTTGAAGAAGTTCATGACAAATGTCTGAAAAATTGTCCTCCTGCAATACAAAAATAAACCAACAGAGTAAGGGCTGTCATTAACTTTTGAGTCACCAGTACATGAAGCCTTGTTCTCCACACCCGTGGCAAACTTGTTACTTTGTAGGTGAATTCTATCAACAACAGGCAGTTTCACTCGTAGCATCAAGAGAGCAGTCACAAAGTGGGGAAAAAAAAATTCTGCAACTTCATTTGAGAAGTATGGTGGTGACACATTAGTAGTCATTTAGCCAATGGTATGGTCAATGGATTATAAAGGTGGTACACTTCTTAGTTGCCCTCAACAGAACATAAGACGTCTGTATTAAGTGACATGGATTCATGCAGTTTCTGCTAGAAAGGAAAGAGGGAACATTTTTGGCTCAACTTAAGCGCAGTGCTTACTAAAGGTTTTTGCGCCAGGTTAGGACCACGTGGAAAAAGTAGATCTTTGCAAGGGCTATTGAAATCCACAAAGAAAAATTGGGGTAGCCACGCATTTTTCAAGATAATTAGCCTTGAATCTCAACAAAAATGCTGACATCAGCATTTTTCTGAAAAAAGAAGGAAAGGATATTTCTTCACAGATTTCCTGAGAATTCGCCTTTACATACAGAAAAGCAGACAGTTACAATGATCTTAAAACTATATGGTAAATGGTAACATAAAAACTATTTTTGGTATGTTTTTAATAACAAAATTGTTGCAACAGCACTTTTAGTGTCTCCGACAGCCTTCTTCTGGTTCAGCTAAAATATAGTCTAAATACCTTTTGCTCACAACCAGAAACCAGTCACGTGTAATTGCCACTTCCATTTCAAAACATAAGATGTAGGGGTAACCACACATTTTTTAAAATTATTGACCTTTTTTGAAAACTTTTACAGTGCCCGTTACATTTTTTCCTGTCACCTCCCAAGTAAAACATTTGCGAATCTCGCACTTGTTTTGCGTGCACTATGCCATCTGCAGGTCCATGTTTACAGTTGGATTTCAGTATAATTTTCAACAAATAACAGCTAGTTTTTCAGCTGGAAGACATTAACAGTTAGTGGTTAGTGATATGCTTCTATTCTGGTGTTCCTGGTTTAAGTACAGGTTCATTAAACTTGATTTGGTTGCAGCAGAAAAATTTTTCTTTCATTTTAGTCATGTACTTGGTAACGTACCTGGTAGCGTACTTGATTGCGTCAAATATGTCAACCCAGCACAGCATGGCACTTTAACCATGCCTTGCGTGATCCGCATGTGTGCACTAACAAAAGTAGACACCGTCCTTAAGGTATCACGGTAGGTGAATTTTTATGAAAAATGCGAACTTTTGTTCTGGCTTTTCAAATTGAGAAGACTGAGATAAATATTTTGCAAAAAGAATGGGAAGAAAAGCTTTTTTTACTTTATGGTTTATTTCAAGTGCTCGTACTCGCTCTGAAATGTTAAAAAATCGCCAGGAATTTAGGGATGGCTTGCGTGCAATTTCATTCGGGCATCGATGGGTTAAAGTTTATACCTTTTAGTGTCTTAGTGCCTTAGTGCCTTTCGGCCTTAGTGCCTTTTTGTCTTAGTGCCTTTTTGTCTTAGTGCCTTTTTGTCTTAGTGCCTTTTTGTCTTAGTGCCTTTTGTCTTAGTGCCTTTTTGTCTTAGTGCCTTTTTGTCTTAGTGCCTTTTTGTCTTAGTGCCTTTTTGTCTTAGTGCCTTTTTGTCTTAGTGCCTTTTTGTCTTAGAACTTTAGCGTCTTGGCACCTTAGCAAACAGCAGCCCCCCAAACCATCCCAATAATGCACTCTGCACTAAAAATAAGACAATATGGAAATTTGTGATAATTAGTAGAAGTAAACTCTTGCACATGATTTTTGGCAAAGTTTTTGATAAAAGCTGCAATAGAAATTAGATGAGTCTTTTCTCACGCAAAGCTTATGATTAGTTGATTACAATGACTGGGAAAAAAATTGGGGTGCCCATGCTCGTTGGTGAGCTAGAGCCATTTTTCAACTGACAGAGCTCAATATCAAGGCAAATCCGTCATGTTTTCAATGACGCCATAAATTATGTGCAGTAAGGATGCGCAATGCAAATGTGAGGAATGACCTTAATACAACTAAGGAGCGTTTCAACGAGAAGTACTGAAGGTAGAGATCATTACTTGGGCGAAATTATATCCTACAGTGGTGAGAGAGTCACCTCAAAGACTGATGAAATTAACTGGAGTTCATTAAGTGCCACGGAGTCTGCAGCAATATTTCTGAAGTTTCTTGTGTCACAAATTAATTAGTTTTATATGTTACTAGCGTGGGAAAGTTTGGCTTAATATGAACTTTTTGCTCCCTTCATAGAAGAGGAAATAGACAAGCCGTTATGGAGAAGCATTTTTTATTTGAACCGTGGCAAACATGCAATAGTTATAAAACAGCAGATGAAATTTCTTGAATCGAGCTAGGGGTGATTCCAGATGATACGCAGTCACAGTAGCGTTATTTGCACTACAAAAGGGAGAACTGATGTTTCCTGAAATACAGCTGCTATCCCCTGGTCAAAATAGTTCAGATCTGGCCCTCTATCTGTCAAGCAACGTAACAGTAGCGTTGCGTGACAGAGAGAGGGCCAGAACTGGACACTGAAGACTAAGTTATCTGCCCATGCGTTTCAAGCAAATTGATTTTGTTCTTGAGAGAATAGCACTACTAGGATAGCAAGAGATTTGCAAAAACATATATAGGTTTGTGATGTTATCTTGGGAGTAATGTAAGTATAATACGTTTTAGAGAGAAAACGGAGGTACCTACCCCACCACCTTACCAACGATGCTAATTAATTAATTGAAATTAATTAATTCAACAAACATTAAAGTTCACACCTTATGGCCATAGGGCCATAGTGCCATAGTGCCTTATCGCCATAGTGCTTTAGCGACATCAACCCCCAAACCATTCCAATAGTGCACTCTGCACTAAAAACCAGTGTCAACAATCCTAAGCAAATGGTTAACCAAAACATAGTCTGTTTTGATCAAGCGAAATAAAAAATATTGAGCCAAAACCATGTGTGGCTTTGTGTATATATTACAATAATGCTATGTACAACATATGATATTACATCCAAAATCAAAACTCAAGTCCAAACTCATTAAACCCCAAATTATTCATTTCTAAGTTTACTCCTTAGTTTCTGTTTCGATTGAAAAGATATATCAAACATTCGAAACAGTGTTTCATCGGCTATCCAAACACCTCGAATTTCATCAAAAATACTCCACTGCGCATCGTATTTTCAACTCTCTTCTCTGTGTTTGGATATCCTGATGAAACAGCGTCTCTCGTGTTTGATATATTACTTGAAATTGTGACCAATAGTCTCATTTGAGACTTAATTTTCCTTATTTGCGACTAGGAAAACCAGAGTAGTTGCAAATTTGCGACTAGGTTTTGCCTTGACGGATACAAAATAAAAGGGCTAGTAGTTGAAACTTTGGCACAATTTTTGATTAAATAAATTTAAAATGGAAAGATCAATTGAAGTCACGTCTTATAATTTTGTTACAATCTGAAGGCATGGGGCAAACTGTACCATAATTTACCTGGGATGCATGCATGCAACCACATTCTTTCAACCGCTCACCATTTTCAGCCATTTCTTTTACATATATATATTGCAGGCTCGAGCTCCCACATGTATGTGAAAGCAAGGTTTCATAACAAACAAAGATGGCAGTTTTACGCATTGTCATATTGAATGATTCAGTCCTTCGGGGTTCTTTGAATAGTCACTGTAGTGACACCTCTAACACTTCAAGTGTAAAGCTTAATATAAAAAGAATCCTTTACTTGTTTTCACATTGGTGGAAAAACTGCAAAAGGTAAAACTAAAGGAATTCTGTTACGTAAACTAATATTTCCACCCAGTACATGTATTATTGTTATTTTGCAGAGATTGAAAGCATTTAAGAACTGCAGTTTCAAGCTTTAATATCTGTTCATGATTTGGAAATTTATTGATTTGACTAAACGTGACCTTTCACGCGAAAATGTGCATTAACGACTTTCCGTTACACAGGTGAAACAAACGGCCATCGAACGGGTTACAAACGGGTCACCAGGCAGTTTGAAACGGGTTTCAATGAGTGTGCAAATGGGCGATTAAGTATTCCAAACGGGTAGCCTAGCCGTTCGAACAGCTCAGAAAAAATTGCAAACGGGTAGCCTAACCGTTCAAACGGCTCAGGAAAAATTGCGAACAGGTAGCCTAACCATTCGAACGGCTCAGGAAAAATTGCGAACAGGTAGCCTAACCGCTCGAACGGCTCAGGAAAAATTGCGAACAGGTAGCCTAACCATTCAAATGGCTCATAAAATATTCGGAATGGGTAACGGAACCGTTCGAACGGCTTATAAAAGAATTTCGAACAGGTGATCTAAACATTCAAACAGCTCATGAAATCTTCGAATGAGCAGTAACAAACAGCTTATAAACTTGATGATTATGATTCGTTTTGTTTATTTCGAATAGTGCTGTGCCGCTACATATTTCACTTAAAAATAATTTCGAACAGATGGCTTTTAATCTTTGAAACTGCTCCTGTTACTACTTTATTTCACGACTGAGAGCCAAAGAAAGTAAACTTGAAATGCAGAGAACATTCATAACTGATTTTGCTGAAGCAGACTGCAAAAGCCGAATTCTTTTATACACAGTCATTTATGGGAGTCTTTTTCAATTCTTTGTCTTTCAGTACAGCCCAAAAATAATGCACATGCAAGAACTTCTTTTTGCGTCCACAAGCGGGCAACTTCTTGTGGCTTCTCCATAAAAAGTCTAAACCTTGTTGAAGTCATTCTTGGTGAGAGTTTTCGTTCACGAATAGATCATTCGGTAGATTTTAACACTGATGGTGGAAGATTTTGGTCACGTGCAAGCAATGTGTGAATCGAGAATGTCTCAAAATAACTTTACAGCTTGAGACAGAAATAAGGCCTTTGGCGACAACAGTTTAGCAACAGTACATTTTCGTCGCCTGGGTTCGCTTTGTTTCCTTTTTTCGGCGACATGGAGGAAATTTTACTGTTTACAATCATTATTACGATGTGTCCCGGAGTCCCAGACCCGCAGTGTGGTAGGGGTGTGATATCCCACGTAAATGAGCTCGTTTGAAATGGCTTTTTCTGTCTGGAATGTCCCTTGTGGCAAAGGTTGAAAAAACAACATATTTACTGGGAAGTGTAACCCAAAGTTTAAAACAAGCAAGCTTGTCAGTCAACGAAAACAAGCACAGGACTATGCATGCATGACAAAAGCGTGACTCAGTTTTCACGCATCAGTAATGTTTGAAACTTGATACAAACTCAGGGCGTCACAACAACATGATTGTTATCTTACCTACTCAAGCTCAGTGCATGCTGCCGTCTTAAAGGTTTCATTCAGTGGATTCTTTTCGAAATAAGAGGAATGCACAAGGCAGACTCATGAGATTCTGGTGTTCCAGTGTACGCGAACAAGTAGAGACAACCGCACGTATGCCTTGATATTTTTCCTGAACAGATGATCAAAGCCGTTCAACGGTTTACTCAAGTCATTTGAATGGATGGATGTTCCAGCGAACAGGTGAGCAAGTCGTTCGAACGGCTTGATGTTTTTAACAAACGGGTGAGCAAGTCGTTTGAACAGTTGGACGTTTTTATCGAACGGGTGAGCAAGTCGTTCGGACGGATGGATGTTTTTACCAAATGGGTGAGCAAGTCGTTTGAACAATTGGATGTTTTTAACAAACGGGTGAGCAAGTCGTTCGAACGGCTGGACGTTTCTACCGAACAGGTGATCAAGACGTTCAAACGGATGCAAATTTTTTTTGAACGGATGACCCAGGTCATTCGAACGAATGCAAATTTCTTTCAAACGGCTTTCAAACAGCCTCTAAACGGAATTCCATTCGAAAACGCAAAGCCATTACTGCACGTTTTCGCCTGAACGGTCACAAACTAACAGACACTTGGGTGCCTTAATTGATGCAACAGAACACAGGTTCAACTTGATCGTTTAGATGGACTGGTGTTGTCCAAGACACTAAACGTTCTGTACTATTAAATCTCAAAATGACATGGAAGCTGTTAAAACAATAAAAATTAAAGCATTAATCATTTCACAGTCTACTTATTTATTAACTAAATGGCCTCAATTGATTTTGCGACTAAATTGAGACCAAATTTTTGTATCTAGTTGCAAATTTGCAACCAGAAAATTTTTTTTAATTTCAAGCACTGTGATATATCTTCTGAAGTGAAACTAAAACGAAGTAGAAAACAGAGAAATAAAATTGTAAAAATCTGTGCTAATTAAGATCAGATATCCAAACACTGTCACAGTCATGATTTCCTTTGTTTAACTTGTCAATAAGCAATATTCAAATGGAGGGTAGGTTCAAATTGACAGCAAAGCAGGCAATGAGCAAGCTGGTGTAGGCAAAATGCAAATAAAGGGGAAACCATGGCAACCTCTCACAGCTAACCTCCAAAGAAAAAGGAATTCCAAGACATGTAAGTGCTTGGAGAAAGGGGAAAACTATTTCACCAATGATTTGGCTGCCCGAGTTACAAGATCAGGTGGGATTCTAATATATTGTTCGTAAGCATCACTTTTCCACTGGCCCAGAAACTGGATAATGTGATCTGGAACGCCAGCCCTCCCTGCAGTGGTGGCTGCCCCAGATCGGAAACTGTGACTGGAAACACACCAGGGAGGCCAGCAGAAAGGAGAATGGCTCTTGACCTGCCTGAGACCAGTGAGCAAGTTAGCGGAAGACAATCTACTAAGAGGAACAAGGGGCCAGGATGGTTACCACTATGCGCTAGGTAGGAGACGACAGCTTGGACAGCGCACAAAGGTGGCGAAAATAAGCCAGTAGACAAGCTGCCCAAAACACAACATCATCAAAAAAATTGAAATCGAAGGCAGAGTAAATCAAGCAAAGAATGTTACTGGAAAGCTGGGTCAAGAGCTGAGGAAGGATGAGGACTGGAAACATCTTTGCATGTGGTGCTTGAGAATGAAAGGCCTGAAAATTGAAGTGAGACAAGGCATCAGCTATGTCGTTATTTCTTCCTGGAACATGAATTGCAGTAAACGTAACACTGAAGCAGATTGCAGCTTTGAGTAAGCTATGCAACAAATGCATAATGTTTGGGTCTGCAGACCTCCATGAGTTGAGAATATGAACTGCAGCTTTGTTATCGACATGAACCAATATACACCTGCCAGACCAACCAGGACCCCAGACATGGGCCACCAAAACAACAGGAAAAGGTTCCTTGTATGCAATGGACAGTGGAAATTGGAGAGTAGACCACCAACCTTTCAGCCATTCATTGTCCAAAAAAGCACCATAACCAATAGCACCAGATGTGTCAGAACAAACAGAAAAAGTCAGGCAAAGGCTCTAGGGTGGGAAAAAGGATAAGGGGGCACCCAGCCCAAATTTAGAAACCATCTTAATAATGTCATCCATTTTGATGTACTGAAGATGCCAGGAGTCTGGATCGATTCCATTGCTGACGCTGTGGCCTTGTGGCAAGGATAGGTCCATGATAAAGCACCATTTGCCAGCCTATTGCCTTGTATCTGCAGGAGTATTATGAACTCACAACATGACCAGCTCCCAGTTGGCTTAATAGCTCAGTTGGTAGAGCACTGCACCGGTATCGCATAGGTCATGGGTTCGAATCCTGTTCAAGCCTGATTTTTTTTTTCAGGCTTTAATTTCACAGCTGCTTAACTTGTGTATATAACTGCGATGATCAATCAAGTCTTCATACAGTTTAATTAGTAAGTTGTGTTAGTAAGTAATGTTAGTATTTGTAGTAGCTGTAGTATTGTAAGAAGTGCGAGTACTCTTATTAAAAAATGCATGTAAAACATGTAAACAGCACAAAGCATGCGCAAAACTATTTATAAAATTTTCATACATTGCAAATCTAGTTAACCTTTGAGAAAATCCTCATCACAATCTAGTAAAATGGTCTTTAAACACTATCCAAAACAGCAATCTTAATCAAAAGTCGCTTGCAAAACAAATTCACCATTCAGAGATTTCTTTTCCACTTGAAATGTAAATTGAAAGAGCAGTTGTCGAAAGATCAACCTGAAATTACATTTTGTGTGTCAGACTTTGAGGAAAACTGAATGGTTTCTTGCACAACAACGTGAAGGTGCTTCTTTGAATAGCACTCAATGCTTCTACCAATGAACCCTGTAGTATTCATTTCTGCCAATGCTAGGTGAAGAGCAACTTGGCTGTAGGATTTGCCACTGTGATTGCCAAGGACATGTCCTTCAAACTGCTCTAAAGTTGAACGTGAGTAGCCCAGCAAGTCTATCCTTTCAAAACTTTCAGGCCAAATTTCATAGTCTTCCTTTTCTTTATTCTGATACAGCATCTTCTTGTATTCCCCGGATTTTAGATTCAGAAGCACTGGCAAAGCACGAGTTTATGCTGGCCATTAAATTGTCTCTGCTTGGATCATGTATTATTAACTCGGTGTGAGGTGAATAGCAAGAGATAACAAACCAACCAGATTGCTTGAAACACGAAGATCACTCAACCCTCCAACCCTCTGGACCTCTGTGGCGAGGTCCAGCCATTAAGAAAGAGCTACCATTAATTAATGCACGTGCGCTAATCACACATGAAATTATGCACAGTAGGGATGCACAGTGCAATGCTGGGGAATAAGCTTAAGGTGGCTTACCACAGTTTTGATGGATTATAACAGCCCAACTTCTAACTCTTTTCAAAAATGTTCCAAGATATTTTTCCTCTCCCTATTTACTGTTCGCTGAAGTCTTTTACCATTCTATGTAAAACGTGAACAATTCAATGTCAACAAATGGCCAAAATGAATGACCGAGTACCTAACGAGAGACTGGGCACTACTACGTTAAATCACGTTTTTCTCAAAATCTACCCAAATGACCCCACCTCAAAATTTCAAGAATAAGAAATTGGCTCTGATTTAACATTCGTGCAAGTGAAATAAAAATCTGTAAGACAGATTTTCCACAAACCAAGAAAATGTGGGATCGGAAATAGCTCAAAATCTGTCTTAGATTTTTTTAAATTTCAGCTCTAAACGCAATTCACCCCAACAAATCAACTGTGAAAATTTCATCATGGGTTGTACAGTAGGTTTTCAAGCAATCCTCGATCAAAGACTCGCTTTTACAACCTTAGATGAGAATTGAATTGCACATGCCCTTTATTTAAGCGTGCGCTCATGTGACACCACATATCGCGTGCGAGAAAGCAAGAGTAAATAGAGTCCTAAAGTGATGATGTCACAAAATTAGCTCTGAATTGCAATTCCCGATAGAAATATAAGGGATCAAAGTTTGATAGCATCCCATACAAACCCTTCAAAATTTGTTTCAGTTCCTTGAGTTTAGAACTTACTCAAAATTAGAGAGATTTCTATGGGGCAGTACCAAATTTTCATCCTTTATATTTCGGCTGGGAATTACAATTACAAGGTAATTTTTGGCAAGGACCCTTTTTTAAGGACGCTCTATTCGAAAATGGTGCCAAATCCCATAATTTCTCAAATTTATTCTTTTGTGATGTCACACTTTAGGACTCTATTAGAGCTCTTTTACCAGTTATTTATAGAGCTTTTTTGTCATCTTTTTTCGGCCCTAGGCTTAAACACATGTTTGAACGGAGTTTGAAACTATTGCTACGTATCAAAGTGGTTTAGCTCCTTTCAAGTGCTGAAGTGGTTTTCGTTTCTTCTTAGGGTTACTTGCGTCATTTCTGCACGTGCAATTAATACTGACGCCTTGCAGGCAATGCTGGCGCGTGCTACTGAGTCTCAGAAAACAGTAGTAACTAGCATGACCTTGATGCTCTGTTTTAAAAACAAAATATATGAAGAAACAGGCCAAATGCTCGTCAACAATGACCTCGGAAAAGTGATTGAATGACACTGCGTGAGTTATAAAATGATCTGTTATCACGTATATGACGAAAAAAGTCTTTTTTCTCAGTCTGCGTTTTGTACATGGTCTGCAGTCTGCATTTTGAACCTATTGTGGTCTGCATTTTGTACCCGGTCTGCAGTCTGCAGCAGTCTGCATTTTGTACTGACCGCATGAACAATAAACGCTACGACGCCGAGACCATCTCTATAGTCACTGCGTTGCTACAAAAAATAACTAAGTCGGTCTTTGGACCATCTTGTCTTAAGCTTAAGTCTTACAACTGGATGTTGAGCGTTTGCACTTGCCGAAGCGTACATCTCAATACCGCAGCAGATTAGCCTACGTGGTAGCCGGCTACAAGTAGCTAAACATACCACCAGACGAGTATATGACATTCAAAAGGAATACTTAGGGTTACAATACACTGGCTCAGCATAGGAGGCCGAACTTACTTACCAATCTCTTCTCCATGAGTAATATCTAGCTCCACACGCCAACCGAGTACCTGCAAGCTGAAAGCCGAATGAAGTTGCACGGCCGTGAAGGACAACTTTCGCGCCACACAATGTCGACAAAATACCTATCGTGCTCAGTCCCTTATCTGTGAATTATTTGCGTAAAATCCACAGAACGCCCAGCACTTTTTGTATACTATACGAACCCTAGGCCTACTTCATATATCCCTTATAATAGTTCTGGTATAGGCTATTATAGTGTATTTGGAACTTCTTGTTAATTCTCTCGAATTCCCTGTTCTTCCCTACATTCCTCCTTATCTATTCTCTTATATTCCCTTATGTATTCCTATATATTCTCTTTTATTCCGCCATTATTCCCCCATATATCCCTCTGTATTCCCCTGTATTCTCTTTTATTCTCCTGTGTTCTCTTGTATTTCCTTGTATTCTCATGTATTCCCTTGTATTCTCTTGTATCCCCTTGCATTCTCTTGTATTCACCTGTATTCTCTCGTATTCCCCTGTATTCTCATGTATTCTCCAGTATTCTCTTGAATTCCCCTGTATTCTCTTCTATTCCCCTGTATTCTCCTGTATTCTCTTGTATTCCCCTGTATTCTCATGTATTCCCCTGCATTCCCTTGTAGTCCTTGTATTCTCTTGCATTCCCCTGTATTCTCTTGTATTCTCCTATATTCTCTTGTATTCCCCTGTATTCTTTTGTATTTCCCTGTTTTCTCTTGTATTCCCCCGTATTCTCTTGTATTTCCCTATTTTCTCTTGTTTTCCCCTGTACATAGGCGCACGAGCTGGAGGGGGGCGAGGGGGGTTGAAGACCCCCAGCCACGGAAATATGTAATTTTTCGGGCAAAACGCTGATGATTCGGGCAACGACACTTAAGAGAAAACATTACAAAATAATGCTGTTTGTGTGATTTCCAAAACTCATAAATAAAATGGAATTGTGTACGTTTTTGTTTTCTAGGCAATTTGAGTGTGTTTGCATCCCGATTTTAGCACTCTCGCATTCGAGCATTGTGTAAATTTTTCGAGTAAGAAAGTCACCGCCCCCCACCCCTCAAGTCCGAAAGTGCCCGTACGCCTATGTCCCTCTATCCCCTTGTATTTTCTTGTATTCCTCTATTATCTTGTATTCCCTGTAATTTCTTGTATTCTTTTGTGTTCACCTGTATTCTCTTGTATTCCCCTTTGTTCTCCTGTATTTTCTTGTATTCTCTTGTATTCCCCCTGTATTCTCTTTTATCCCCTTTTATTCTCTTTTATTCCACTGTATTCTCTTTTATTCCCCAGTATTCTCTTTTATTCTCTTCTATTCCCCTGTATTCCGCTGTACTGTCTTGCATTTTCTTGTTTTCTGCTGCTTCTGTCTTCTCTTGTTTTCGCTTGTATTTCTCTGGCACCGTTCCTACATTTTTAGAGACCTCCACGGACTCGTACGTTGCTGCTTGTTATCACCCTGTATCATGGATTTCATATTTTGCTTTGTAGCTTTATTTCTCCGAAAATCTTACCAATCAGCGCACTCGTATGAACAGGGATTTGGTTCAGCTACGCTCGCACCCGCCATTTTTAAAAGTGGAGAAGACCCTGGGGATTAGGTTGTAGGTGGACCCCGGGAAAATGTTAGATAATTGATCAGGTAGGTAGGTGGGGAATTTTTTATTTTGACGGATAGTGTGGTCAAGTTGAAAGTTTCTTGTTATCTGTTCTACTTGTAGATTGTGTTGCATTCGCACACAATTTTAATCATCTTTGTTATAACTCGATAATGAAGTTAAGGGAATATCGAAACGTCGTCCTAAAATTGTTAATTTTTTAAACTTTTAACCAGGTTTTAAGGTTCTCGACATTTTTCTTTTTCAATTTTGTTTAACCATATTAATTTTGTACTGTTTCGTAGACAATTATGGCGCGCCGTTATTTCCATTTTTTTTTTTTTTTTTTTTTTTTTTTTTTTTTTTTTTTTTTTTTTTTTTTTTTTTTTTTTTTTTTTTTCTCTTTTTTTTTT
>Ga0126339_10001626_pt1 | contig 15456 bp, 5 predicted proteins | sample OrbTmetagenome_2_FD_92532 | JGI IMG/M metagenome (GOLD analysis project Ga0126339, IMG submission 92532) | Coral microbial communities from Petempiche,Puerto Morelos, Mexico - Orbicella T R C metagenome | ecosystem: Host-associated > Invertebrates > Cnidaria > Coral | place: Petempiche,Puerto... | reverse complement strand
CAACAAACCGAGCTGTCACAGAAATGCAATATTTTGTTATTCGGTTTTGTTTTTACAGAAATTTTGTTCTCGTTTGATTTTGTAAACCTTCACATGATTCGGTCAATATAGATGCTATTACTGTATACTTAAATCGCTTTACCTCATATACTTGTCATTGTTTATGGAAATACGGTATTTCAGAGTTCTGGACCGTTCATGAGAGTGCTATTTGACCCTTTCAAGGTCTTTTAATACTAACGAATATTAATATGTCCCTGTTAAGACGAATTCTGGGGGAACCTGTTTTCAACGGACACCCTGTATTAAGCGGACACTAGCGCGGGTCCCGAGGGTGTCCGCCTAATACAAGTTTGACTTTACTAGCCAGCTGAACTCTACGGCCAAGGACTCTTCTTAAGCGTTCTATATCCCACTGGAAAGACGATCCTATCCCATACATCTCATGAGGTTTTCTTTTGAAGATTGCCGAGGACCTTGTTAATCTATTTAGAACTTACGACGGTGGGTTTAATATTGTAAGCGAGAGCCCGTAAGAGTTTGTGGAGAATCAAACAATAGTCTAGCATGAGTCAAAGTGGTTTCATAGCTGGGAACTCCTAATATTCTGTTCTGTTTTCTAAATAGGTTCACAATTATCAAAGTCCAATGGCATTCCCTCCATTAAACCTTGATATTACCAAAAAAGTAGCAAACAGAAAGAGAGAAGGATTTCTGTATCTCAATCTTGGTGATTCGTTTACGGAACTCAGCCAATTTCAAGACGCAATCGACAGTTATCAAAAGTACCTTGGTATCTCCAAAGAACAAGGGGATAAGGCCGGCGAGGGACAGGCATATGGCAAATTAGGCAATGCTTACAACAGTGTCGGTAGAAATAATGAAGCTAAAGAATACTATGAACGGCAGCTAAGCACTGCCGAAGAAATTGGCGATAAAGTCGAGGAAGGAAAGGCTCTGAGCAACCTTGGCACTCTATTTTATTGTCGTGGTGATTTTGAAAAAGCCTCAGAATGCCATCAAAAACATCGGTATATTGCCATAGAATTGGGGGATAGGTCTGGAGAAGGATATGCCTTAACCTATCTTGGCAGTGCGTTTCACAGGCTTGGTTCGTTCAAAGAGGCCATGGAGTACCACGAACGAAGTTTAAAGATCGTTAAGGAACTTGGTGATAGGGTTGGAGAGGAAAAGGCTTATGGGAATTTAGGGCGTGTCTTTCGAAGTCTCGGTGATTTCAAACAAGCCACAGAATATCACAATTTGCAACTAAGTATTGCTAAAGAAGAGGGCATGAAGGCTGATGAAGCCTGTGCCAATTATGAGCTAGGTTGCTCTTCAGAATCTCAAGGGTCGGAAATGGTAGCTTTGGAATATTATAAGTCAAGTGCAAGACTTTTTGAGGAAATAAGAGCTGATCTTCCACGTTATCAAACTAACAGCTTCAAAGATGAGTGGAAGATTAATTTGTTTGATGTATACCAATGTGTCTACACTGCTTTATGCAGAATTTATTTAAACCTGAACATGACTTTAGAAGCTCTTTTCGCAGCAGAGAAAGGGCGTGCACAAGCTCTGTTGGATTTTTTGAGCTCGCATTACGGAGCAAACTCGGCCCAAATTCCATCATCTGAACAGGAAGAAGCCATGTCTGCTATAATGAAATACATCTCTTCAAATACAATTTTTTTAGGACTCGACAACAATAAAATCAACATTTGGCTGCTTCAACCAGGTAAAGGTTTACAATTTAAGAGTAGATCAATGGAAGGTGCTGATGATCTTATGTCGTTTTGGAGCGTGATGAATGGCCTGATAGGCTCAACTAGATCGTGTGAGGTGTCACGTCTTGTCGAGGATTCAGACGACGAGGAAAAAGAAGAACTAGGTCCCTCGACCTTATTAAGACTTTTGTTCGACTTTGTGTTTGGTCCGATATCTGACTACCTTCAAGGTGACGAGTTGGTCATAGTTCCGGAGGGTCCTTTGTGCCTGGTCCCTTTCGCAGCATCGATAGATCTTGTTGGAAAAGACCTATGTGATTCTTTTAGAATTCGAATCGTTCCTTCCTTAACAACTCTTAAAGTGATTGCAGATTCTCCCCAGGGTTATCACAGCGAAAGTGGTGCACTTGTCGTGGGAGATCCAGAGATTCCTAGGTTTAAGTACCGTGGAGAATGGCAATATCTTTCGCGGCTTCCATGTGCTAGACAAGAAACAGAAATGATCGGGCGATTAATGAATGTTAAACCACTAATTGGAAAAGAAGCTACAAAAGAAAAAGTGCTCGAGCAGTTGAACGCGGTTGCTTTAGTACACATAGCAGCCCACGGTAGTCATGAAGGGAGTGGAATAACTTTGGCTCCGAGTTCAAGGCGTAACCCTCAGACGTTAGAGGAGAAAGACTGCATACTGAAGATGGCTGACGTGTTAAATGTTAAAGTTCGAGCAAAGCTCGTTGTGCTAAGTTGTTGTCATAGTGGGAGAGGAAAGATCTCGTCTGAAGGTGTTGTCGGCATTGCACGGGCTTTTCTAGCTGCAGGTGCTCGTTCTGTTCTAGTTTCACTGTGGGTGATTGAAGATGAGGCCACAATGAGGTTTATGAACAGTTTCTATCAACACCTGGTACAAGGAAGAGGTTCCAGTGAAGCTTTAAACAAGGCCATGAAATATATGAAAGAGTCGGACAAGTCAGTCAACAAAATCCATAACTGGGCTCCGTTTCTACTTATTGGTGATGACGTCACAATGAAATTTCCTCACGAACGCGACATTGTAAGTGGATTAAAACTCCTTTAGTGCGGTATTTATTATGCGTAGGATCTACAACAAAATTCTCGAATCAGATTAGCTCAGTCCTATACCTATTTATTATCCGCACAATCATAAACACGGCTACATCTGTCCCATGAAATAAATACCTAGTTGTTCCCTTTTTAAATTCTTTGTTGGATGGTGAAGATATGCAAGTTTGTACATGAAACATCATGTATTTGAACTGCGGAAGGCTGCCTAAAGTTTTAAGCCTTCTGCGTTTCCTACGTAACTGCGATGATCCGTCATGTCGTAATGTCTTACTCCCGAAGTTCAAATATATGATTTTCATCCTCACCATCTACGGGTATATTACGAACTCACAAAGTGATCAGCTCCCAGTTGGCTTGGTAGTTCAGTTGTTAGAGCACTGCACCGGTATCGCAGAGCTCATGGGTTCGAATCCCGTTCAGGCCTGATTTCCTTTCGCAACTGTCTTTGTTGCGCACATAACTGATAATCACTTGCATATCTACAAAAAGTACTCATTTCATAACTACTTTTCCTTATAATTACTACATTATTTGTGTTTTGGAAAAAGAATATCCCATCTAATAAATCCTACGCAGTATGAACACGATGGCCTCTCGTGGCTTATTGGCCCATATCGTGTGGCTTATGAAAATTATTTTCATCTTTTTACCCATTTTCTTTCAGGCGGCAGAAGTGGAAGAAGACGTTCCAGATGCGTCACAGTGCATTACAAAATGAACTTTTAAAAAGCTCCGATAATTTTAATCACTTCTTTTGTACTCTCTACTCATAGGTAATTAATTCCACTGGGAAAAAAACAGTGGCGCGTCATATTTTTTTTTTTTTCCATCCTGCAGGATCCAACTTAGCTAAAACGGTTGGCGTGGTTAAGGTAGTAATGGTCGACTTTACATTTAATGCTAAGTAACCTTAAGAAAAGGTTAAGTCACCCAGATAAAATTCTAATTACTGACTTACAAAACTTCATGCACTAAGAAAATAGACAATATATACTGCCTCATGAAATATGGAATCAATCAATCAGTTAACCAATCAATCAATCAGTCGATCGATCGATTAATCAATCAATCAGAGTGTTTACTGTTGTAATTAATATGGTTGTATATTGTGCTATTTTAGCACTTCGATTCAGTTTAGGCAACTGAATTTTATAGTACCAACACGGTAGCCATAAACTGCGAGAAATAATGGAGCACATACAAGCAAAATTCTTAGTTGTCTCAAAAGGAATTCTAAAAAAAAAACATAAATTATGTAAAACTGTATCAGGGTAAATAAACAGAAATATGTTGCGAGATTAAACAGCCTCAATTTTTTCTGGTTTTCATTCTTAAAGACCTAGTTTTGGCCGGCCTAGGATGCTTTGCGCGCTGTGAGCATTGGAAAACAAAAGAAACATCGCTATGATGTCTACCCAAACAATAACCGACGCGCGAAAAGCATTATGGTCACTACTGGGTCTTTAAAACCTGAAGAGCACAATATGACTATTTACTTGTAAGTTGGTTCGTTTGTATGTTTATTTAATTTTAATTTTTGTTCATTTAATTTCTTTTAATTTCTTTAATTTTGAGTACAAATAACGTTGTTGGTGTTGTTGTTGTTTGTCTGGTGCTGTTCTTGTTTCTATGTGTATACACACACTCAAGCTAAGTCGGTAAAGTAAGGTGTCGATCACCATAACTTCTGTATCCGAGTCTGTGCTGTAATTTGAACACGCAAATAAATCCGTAGACGGCATAGGAAATAGAACTCTTGCTTACTCATATGTACATTGCACAAATAAAATGATGGTTATGCATAGTTTTATAGTGATGGATCCGGGGGCGTACCCCATGTATGGGCTATATAGGTATGAGCCGCGGGATAGCGTAAGGTTTTCGAGGTTCCAGATCCTTAAATAGGGTATCATCTTTGCCCTTGTTGGCATTGTGCTCCCTACGTGATACTGAGAGAGGATACCTAAATTATATCAGCTAAAATTCCAGTGCGTAAATGCCCAGTTTAACGAAAAACAAACTATATGCTTGATGTTTAACTTCCAATGTCACAGAAACGAAATAGAGTTGACCCGTTCACACCATTCTCAGTTTTTGTTTTTCCCTTGAATTGGGTGTCATTTTTCGGATTTACGCCTTAATTACTATATCAGTTTACGTTTGCTTCATCCTTAAATAGGGTCAGGGTTCAAGACCTTTCGCGGCACACACCAATCTGAAATTTACGAGAGTAGTCCCCCCGGGTAGTGGATCAAGATGTGGTCAAAAACGGGGTGTAAAGGCCGAATTGAACATGGGTCATTCCCTGCTGCCACCTGTGCGGGGAGTGAAGGTTGAACGTCTCTTGTTAAAAAGCTGGTGTGTGAGAATGTGGGACCTTCTGTGGTTGGATGTATTAGGCATAGTAGACCCCGTCTTCTTAATCTACCAATGGCTTTCCCCCCTTACATACAAAATGGCAATGCTTCGTGATAACTGTGGTCTCAGGAGCTGCGTGAAGCTCTTTCGAGTTCTTCCAGATCAAAAGTTTTCTCGCAACGTTATGGTAATGTAAGGCAGCTGTTTTCCGTCATCATTTGAGGCGAACAAACATAGCGTGCTGTCGTTACTTTGTTTACCCACCCAAACATCGTGACTAGCATTTATATCAAACTTTTAATGACAAACACGGACAATAACCTTTTCTTTCAGATCACCAAAAGTGGAACACAATCTAAATGTCAGCAACTAGGGGAGTCTCTACTAGACGGGAAGATTTTGCCGGCCGAACAGAGGTAAAAGTTATTCATTTTAATACTTGTAGATATCTGATACATTCAACACTTGGACAACGAGCCCCAGTGAAATAACCCACGCTACTGAACAGACATTGTCCAGGGGAACGATCAGATCATGCGGAATTGCAACAGAACACGATGACTAGCTACTAATCAGCATATTTATTTACATAAAAAAAATCATCTCCAATACATTCATTTCAGTGTAACAATAATATTAATGTCTATAGTAACTTACTGTGAAACAACTGAATTATCTCTCGGAATAAGTAAAATAGCTGTAATCAACACATTTAACCTGTTTTGATCGTGATCACTGATTGTGGCTATTGTCAAGCAAGTCACCACAGAACGTACGTGTCCTAGTGAAATGATTGTTACAAAATAGGTAGAAGACTTTTTTAAGGACTTATCAGTCCTTTCTGATGATTTCATATCTAACAGAATGAGACTTTCTATAACCCCGCCATTCTTGATGGTGTCCAAAAGGTGGGAAATAAGGCGAACCAAGGACAAATGTATTGCAACATTGGCGATGATTATTACAATCTTGGAGATTTTAAAGAAGCATTACATTACCACGAGCTGTATCTTAATACTGTCTTATTAGGAGACAGAGCTGGACATGGACGTGCGTGCGGTAAGCTTGGCGAAGACCATCATGGTCTCGAGAATTTCGAACAGGCAATATACTATCATGAACAACACCTCCAGATTACCCTGGAAACTGGAAACAGGAACGAGGAAGGCAGAGTGTGCGAAAATCTTGGCAACGCTTGTTACAGCATGGGCGATTTTAAATCAGCCATTAAATGGTACAAAAGGGAACTTGATGTTGCTGAAGAAATAGGAGACAAGACCAAAATAGGAAAAGCGAGCCGTAATCTTGGTAATAGCTATTTTCATGACGGTCTATTTGAAGATGCCATTACACACCACAGCCGAGATCTAAGTATTGCCAAGGAGCTTGGAGACAAAGCTGGTGAAGGAATTGCATATGGCAACCTTGGCAATCTTTATTTAAACCTGGGTTTTAGCGACAAGGCTATAAAGTGCCAAGAATTGAATCTGATTATTGCCAAAGAAGTGAAAGATAGCGCGGAAGAGGGAAATGCGAGTTATCTGCTAGGTTGTAGCTTGGAATCTAAAGGTAGTTTAGACGAAGCTTTGAATTGTTTCCAGACAAGTTTGAACATTTTTGAGGACATACGAAGTCGAGGTCAGCTGAAAGATGAATGCAAAATTAACGTTCAAAATGAGTATAAACTTGTAATCATTGCTGTCTGCAGAATTCTGTTGAAACAAAACAAGATTCAAAAAGCTCTCGCTGTTGCGGAGAAAGGACGTGCTCAAGTTTTGAAAGATCTAATGAAGTCAAAGTATGAGTCTGAAACTGGCCAATCTGACGCAGACACGGAGGATAACGTCGCTGCCGACATGCAGCTTTCATCTGATTCCGTTCTTCTGCCAATTAACAGCGATGAGGATCGTACTTCAGAACATGAATTTGAAACAAATCGATCTTTTTTAGACAGACAGGAATCTATCGTTGGCAACATTTTGTCGAATCTTTCATCGACCACCCTTTTTCTAGCAATCGACAAAAACGAAATTAACATCTGGGTTCTCAAAGGAAATGAGGTTCATTTTAGAAAAGGTGAAATCGGTAGCAGGCAATTAGAAGAAGATGTCGTGTTGTCGTTTTCTTCGTTAAGACAGGCTGCCTATCCTCTTACTGAGGACGAAATTAATTCAATGACGGCTGCTTCTGCTGAAGCTGAACATACAAGACATCAAAGGGCACTGTTGATGTCGAAGGCATTACGAATTTGGCACGAGGTCGTGATAAGCCCAGTTGCAGACTTGCTTGAAGGTCTTGAAGGAGACGAGTTAGTCATCGTTCCAGATGGTCCACTATGTGTAACTCCTTTTGCTGCATTCATGGATCCCAGTTCTAGGTACCTTTGTGAATCTTTCAGAGTCCGAGTCGTTCCTTCGTTGACCAGTTTGAAACTGATAGCAGATTCTGCAGAGTACCACAGTAAAAAAGGCGTTTTACTTGTGGGCAATCCGTGTTTGGAGGAGATTGTTACCCCTGAGCCGTGGAATTGGTATCTTCCAAAGGCTGAAGAGGAAGTCAAGTCAATTGGAGAGATTCTTAACAGTAAACCCCTCATTGGAAAGGCTGCAACAAAGGAAGAAGTGCTGAAGCGCCTTACGTCGGTCACACTGGTACACATTGCAGCACAAGGTAGCGATGAAAACGGAGAAATTCTGTTGACCCCAAACCCTTCAAGGCCATCCCAAGAACCAGAGATGCACGACTATTTGCTGACGATGGCCGATGTGATAGCCATTCAGCTGCGTGCACGGCTAGTTGTACTAAGTTCCTGCCATAGCGCGCAAGGGAAGATAAAGTTAGAGGGTGCAGTAGGTATTGCGAGGGCCTTTCTGGCCGCAGGTGCTCGTTGTGTTTTGGTGTCATTATGGGAGAATAGCGACGAGGCTACTCTGAAGTTCATGAAGAGTTTCTACGAACACCTGATGGCAGGAGAAAGGGCCAGTGTGGCTTTGAATCAGGCCACGAAATATCTTAAAGAATCAACGGAGTTTTGTGGCGTCGAACACTGGGCTGCGTTTCAACTAATCGGCGACGATGTCACATTGGAATTTGAAGACCAGGAATGAAAGCTGTATACCAAGTACGTTTGTAAAAACGACTTTTAGTGTCACGTGTAGTCCAAGTAGGTACGTCTGAGTTTTTAACCGTTGATAACGACTTTCAGTTACCCCTTCGAACTTTTCAGGGTTTGAAATGTTGTTTTGGCAGGGGTACTCCCCATTATATTGGAACTTAATAACAATAGGTTATTTACGCATTTGCGGAACATGTTCCTATATCATGCTTTAAGATAGCGTTTAAACTCCTTGACGTGTTTCACTGGTTTCACTTAACGTTCAGAGTCATCGGTTTCCGCGTCATATTGGAAGATTGGACCTGAAGTCTGAAACTGATCCGCCTAGATTAGCCGAATGCTACCCACGGATAAGTCCACAATTGTATATTTATTTTCTTAACTGGAACTTGAAATAAAGTGTGTGTGTAAGTGTGACGTTTGTAGAACTTGAGGACTTGAAATTTACAAATCATATAATTTGGCCAATTATGTTGTTGTAAAATTAAGGTAGAGATAATCCTCCACAAAGTCTTTTTCTCAAGGTAATTCCTCTAAAATCCGGTTCTCTCAGCACATAATGATAACACAGGTGTTTTGTACGATATCAGTCTTTTTGGCAGATCTAGATGAAAATGCCTGTGAACCCGCTTGGGTTATCCGTGGGAGCAAATTTCGCATCACCCTCCTGGGAATTCAGAAATCGGGAGTGATCTAAAGAAACACTTGACAGGTATTATGTTACGAATAAGGCCTTTACGCGTAGAGGATTAAAATTCTGTAACCCTTCGTCCTTTCTTACTGTTTTTCTGTATATTCAAGAAACGATGGAATTTAAGAAAAGAAGACATGTACCGTGTTTCTATCGAGTTATAGAAACGAGTGTAATTTTGGGAGAACGAGAAATGATTTGGTAACAAGAGCCGACAGGCTTTTCAATGCAATTAGATTACTCGCTATCGATTTCTGTCACGTGATAGTTGACGAGGGCGCAGCCCGAGTCAACTATCACGCATAGAAATCGAGAGCGAGTAATCTAATTGTTCTAGTATAAATCTACTACTCGTTCAAAACTATATCTAAATCCTCTTAACAGACACGCCAAGAAGCGGCCGTCATTTTCTTTAACAAGGGCACACTGCTGCGCTACTCACTATCTATTCTGCTTCAGTATAAATCTACTAGCGTTCTATCACGACTGCCGTTCTCTGATTGGCTACGCTATTCACTGTCTATTCGGTCATAGATAGTGAGTAGCGTTAGCAAAATGACGGCCGCTTCTTGGCGTTTTTAAAGTGTCTGTGATGAGGATTGCGATAAAGTTTTGAACGACTAGTAGATTTATACTAAAACAATTAGATTATGCGTTCTCGATTTCTATGCGTGATAGTTGACTCGGGCTGCGCCCTCGTCAGCTATCACGCGATGGAAATCTCGCGCTCATAATCTGATTGTTTAATGGAAACATGACTTTTAACCAATCAGCGAACGTATTTTGTTTGGGCTATTTCCTGAAGTAATTAAAGATGGAGGCATGCGTCATTCAAATATTTAGAAACTGGAAGATGACGTGTTCAATCGGGGATTTCCCCACTTCTTTTGACCTCTGAACTTTATTTATCATTAAAACATAGAATTGTAGAAAATTTCTAGCAGAAGCAAGTGCATATCGATATTTATGGTCACTGTTATGTTATCTGAAACAAGAACGGTATACAACGGTATATACAGGCAGGACGATTCATACAACTCTTGTGACAAATGTTAGTGCTAATTGCTCTTGGTTAGTTCGCAAAACATCGAACAAACAAACAAGCAAAAAAGCACACAAATCAAACAGTGCAAAGGTACTAAACAGACAGGACGGTTATGGTCTCTTTCGGCAATTCCTCGTTGAAGCTGCTGGTTCCCCTTTTCTTCTAGCTCGAGAATATCATTTCTCACTGCTTCACTGTTGAGGATCCTTTTCAAACGATATGCCATTTGCTCGACAACTCCGTGGTGGATGTCATATAGAACATTCACTTTTGGTAGCCAGTAGTGCGGAAGGCTTCCTCTCTCCAGGGAAGCTTGAAGCTCAGCGAGAAAGCCAACGAAGTGTTTCCCCAGCGAGTTCCAGCCTGCCCAGTTATTAGGCTTCTCTTTAATGTAGTGCATGAAGGCGGTCTTCAAGTGGTATGAGTGCAGTCGTCCAAGGGATGTCCGTTCCCTCTTCACGATGGTTTTCACGATTCTGAGGAGCTCATGTCTGCAGCCGTGATCATCTCTATCCATACCCCATAACAGATATTTCTCCTCCCGTGAAAACGACCGCCTCCAAAGGAGGTCAGACCCTGCATAACGTTTTGCAACGAAGTAATGACCGGAATTACTTTCTAAGCATGGCACAAGATCAGCTGAGAGAAGTATCTCGCCAGTTCCTTTTTGGAAGATATCTAGCTGAACAGCTGGCCCATGGTAGCGCAAAACCAAGTTGACGTCAGAATCTGGCGATCTACCTCTAAAATCTCTTACTGCTTGATCAACGAGACTGTAGAACCAACCATTTCGTAGACGCTCAGGAATGATATACCCTTCCGAATTCACGTACTTGCGAAGTTTCGAGTCAGCCATAGTTGTCTTGAGTCGCACATAGCCTGGTATGTCTGTTTCTTCTACTATCACTTCAGGATCACCCCAAAACCAGGGTTTATAGGTCTTGAGCACTACCATGACATCGACTTCTTCGGCCGCTTCCGTTTTCAGCTTCTCATACACGCTTCTAGTATATTGTAGATTCTGGATTGGGAGGGTAGAATTTCGGCGACAATACCACATGATCTCATCTTCAATGTAATCTCCTACCAGCTTTTTAGTGCGACTCATGTCAGCTTTGGAAATCTTCACGTGCTTGACGGAATATTTACGAAGTTTCTTCGTTAAAGTGTAGTCTGCTACCAACCAGTTCCACAGTGACGTCATCTGATGTATAAAAGAACATAATTAAAATCATGCCGATAAAACCCTTCATGTGCTGTTTGTTCCTTAGCTTTCCTTCGATATTGTCAAGATTTTGATCTTCTAGATGCCTTTTAAACTATAACTTTGACTTACTAACGTTTTTGAGAGATTCTGAGGGAAAAGGGAGTTTAATTAAGCACACCACAACGACAGGAATAGCTATAGCGGCATATAAACACCGTGATTCCTCATTTGCATGTTTGCTGTTCTCTCACAATCAACAACAGCCAACAACGTGAAATTACTAAATGCTGCGTAGTCTCGAGAACGAGAACGGCAACGTCATCTAAGTTTCTTTTTCGAACTTAACTGACTTAACATATCCAGTTTTGGAATAGCTCTAACTTGACGGGATAACCTACAGAGTCCGGCGTTCAGTTCGATTCACTTTATCTACCACGAGGTTCGTAGATAACATATAAACCAGGTTGTCCTCTCCTCTACGTCGCCGTCCTCGTTGCTTTAGCCTGCTTTAACCCTGAAGTTTTTAATGTAAAATGGAATCTTAAAAATAGAGTAATTTAGAAGACTTACAACCTACCTCTGTAGTGTTTAAAAGGCTCGAATTCGACGACAAAACCTCGGTATTGTAATCCGAAGGGCCAACACAATGAGCTATTAGTCACCCATGAGAACTTCCGGTTTTCTCGGAATCTTGAATATATAATTCCGGGAAAGGTTACCACAGTCATGATCCTCGGACCCATCGTGTTGTTTTCTCGGAAAAACAGAAAGCTTACACAATACAACTACACCGGCATATCGATATGAATAACTGGCTTTTAATTCGTAAGCAAAAGCTCCGAAAGTCGAAAGCTCTCTTGATCTTAACCGCGAAAAGGTTTGCCTTCTACTCTCAAGTTGGTTTAAGACAATATTTACATGTAAGATGAATTGCTTGTCTTATTGCCCAGTGCAAACTTCGAATGCTAATCGCATATATATAAAAGTAACATTTTATAAATACCTTATTAAAGGTTTTGCAAATTGGACATTTGAGATAAAGACAGTGTATAGACTGTATACGAAGACCGTCTTTGTGTCTGTGACCTCAATTCAAAATGGCGAACAAAAAAGCATGAACGAGCTTCACTGATATTACTTCGTTCTTCTCGGTCAAAAGATCATGGCATTCTGGTTACAACATCAACAGCTGCAGCAACAACAATGTCGCAGCCAAACTTTGACTCAGAAACTTCGAGCTTACTCAGCAAGGCACGTAAAATTAGCACGAGTGATATGGCACACGCCAAGTATTTCCTGACTGAGTGTGTCGAAAAGGAACTCCTGGGGTACTGAGTGGAAAAATCCTCTCTTCCAATCCTTAGAATCGAGTTAACTAAAATATATATAGACCTCGTGAGTCTTTCACTTTATTTTTAGCAAGATTTTTCGTATACAACTTTATCAGTTAGTCATAGATTCTTACACTCAATATATTCTGTCCTTTCCGGTTTTTTTTTTTTTTTTTTCAATTCTAACCTATAATTCCAATTTTCTTAGTATTACACACAACGGAAGTTGTCCTCCGCAGCTATTCAAGAATATCATTTCTCACTGCCTCACTGTTAAGAATCCTTTTCAAACGATATGCCATTTGCTCAACAACTCCGGGGTGGATGTCGTCTAGAAGATTCACATCTGGTAGCCAGTAGTGCGGAAGGTTTCCTCTCTCCAGAGAAGCTTGAAGCTCCGCGAGAAAGCCAACGAAGTGTTCTCCCAGCGAGTTCCAGCCTGCCCAGTCATCAGTCTTCTCTTTAATGTAGTGCATGAAGGCCGTCTTTAAGTGGTATGAGTTCAGTCTTCCAAGGGATGTCCGTTCTCTCTTCACGATGGTTTTCACGATTCTGAGGAGCTCATGTCTGCAGCCGTGGTCATCTTTATCCATACGGCGTAACAGTTCTTTTTCCTTCAGTGAAAACGACTGTCTCCAAAGGAGGTAGGACCCTGTATAACGTTTTGCAACAAAGTAGTCATCAGAACTGATTTCAAAGCATGGGACCAGATCAGCTGAGAGAAGTATCTCGCCAGTTCCTTTTTGGGAGATATCTAGCTGAACAGCTGGCCCATGGCAGCGCAAAACCAAGTTGACGTCAGAATCTGGCGATCTACCTCTAAAATCTCTTACTGCTTGATCAACGAGACTGTAGAACCAACCATTTCGAAGACGCTCAGGAATGATATACCCTTCGGAACTCACATACTTGCGAAGTTTCGAGTCAGCCATGGTTGTCTTGAGTCGCACATAGCCGGGTATGTCTGTTTCTTCTACCATCACTTCAGGATCACCCCAAAACCAGGGCTTCGTCGTCTTGAGAACCACCATGACATCTACTTCATCGGCAGCTTCTGTTTTCAGCCTCTCATACACGCTTCCAGTATACTCCAGTTTCTGGATTGGGAGGGTAGAATTTCGGCGACAATACCACATGATCTCGTCTTCAATGTAATCTTTCACCAGCTTTTTAGTTCGAGTCATGTCAGCTTCGGAAATTTTCACGTGCTTGACAGAATAATTACGAAGTTTCCTCGTTAAGGTGTCGTCTCCGACCAACCAGTTCCACAGTGACATCATCTGATGTACAATTAACATAATTAAAATCTTGCCGAATTAAAGAGGTTAGGCCTCACAATTTTAGGCAATTTCAGCAATGACGGCCGACTTGTACGTCATAAAATGAACTGAAATGTCACGACGCCTTAAAACTGTAGAAAAACTCACGACAAACACAGAAAATGCAAACAGAGTCATGAATGTACAATATTTGAGAAGATTTAACACATCGGCCCAACTACTTTTATAAAGTACATTTCCATTTGTTTAAAAGTGTCAGTTAGAGCGGTTTTCAGTCGAGTGTCGTAAAACCAAAACTAAAGTTGTCAATCTAACCAATCACAAAGGACAGACAATACAGTGAACCAATCAAAATTTGAAGTAATTTCATGTAGCTGACGTAAAGCGCGGGAAAACGCTGCAAGCAAGTCACGATTGGTTTTGGTTTCACTTCTGATTGGAGGAAAAAGTGGCGCGAGTTTTTTAAGCCAGTCGTATAACGTAGAGATGTAAAACCAATTACTTTTCGACACTCAATTGAGAACCGCTCTATAATGTCACGAAATAATGGTTGCTTTCTGTATGGACTTTATTTTGCCAATAAAGTAAAAGCTGCTGCTCTGCAAATTTACAATTTTGTTCTGCAAGTTTACAACTCATAATTAACGAGACTAAACCTGAATTACCTCAAATAACTTGGCCTTTAAGCCCCGAACCGCCCTTACATTTGGATCAAAAGTCCCCAATAATGCATGGGTAAAATTTTTGGAGATTTTTGGCTACACTTTTTCAGGAATGACTATACCCTTCGGAACGCGTCCCGAGGAATGTCACATAAAGAACATGTCCTGAGGACATGTCAGACAAAGTTTGCTGTCTTCAAGTCACTTCATGCAACATGTTCCAACATTTGAAAAAGTTATAAGTACATGTTTACTTGTGACCATTTAAACAAAAGCTCTATGACAATACCCTTATGTGGTACTGTTAATGTAAGGTTGCAATAACTCCGTTAATGTTTGTGAATGAAAATGTCACGATTAAAAGTTATTAAGCAACACAAAGCCACTTGACGAGTAAGCAAAGGCGTCAGAAATTACAGTTATTGTATAGGAATCTGACGGGAAATAATTTTCTGAGCAACTTATGAATAGCAAAGTTATAAGATACTGGATGTATGGAAAGTTAAAACGAGACCTAGTGGACGCTTTGTAGCACAGCTACATGCCTTAGGGGCTGATTACATGGCGAATTTCAGCCCGGCTAGGGGGCTGAAATTTTGTTGCGATTACATAACAAATTTCAGCCCGGGCTGAAATATTAGCCTCGGCGCCAAATATGAAATTGTGTGCGAAAAGTCTCCAGAGAATCAAAATGGCGCCGAGAACACGAATGGTGAAAATAGGCGCATTGCTTCTCTCGTAGTCTGACCTTTTGTTGGCGCTCAATTTTTAACTTTTTGGGATGGTAACAACCTACAATGATGATGGAACTGAAACGAAACCTGTCTCTCAACCAGAAAAGACGTACTTTTATAGAAAGAAAATATGTCCTCAAGCTTGCCGAGTTCATGGCTTCCCTGACAGCCTCGTGCTGTTTAACCTTGTCTCGATGTTCTTATATTCCATCTAAGCTTTGAAATT
>Ga0126339_10001622_pt1 | contig 15465 bp, 4 predicted proteins | sample OrbTmetagenome_2_FD_92532 | JGI IMG/M metagenome (GOLD analysis project Ga0126339, IMG submission 92532) | Coral microbial communities from Petempiche,Puerto Morelos, Mexico - Orbicella T R C metagenome | ecosystem: Host-associated > Invertebrates > Cnidaria > Coral | place: Petempiche,Puerto... | reverse complement strand
CCTTACCTTACCTTACCTTACCTTACCTTACCTTACCTTACCTTACCTTACCTTACCTTACCTTACCTTACCTTACCTTACCTTACCTTACCTTACCTTACCTTACCTTACCTTAACTTACCTATATATAGCTATCATTTTCCTAGTTTTCGCCGTTAAAGGCCTTAGTCAACCTCCGCCATTTTCGATGTCATTGAAATTATTGATATTGAATGGTTAAGCGAAATCGCATTGCTTTATCGTGAGGTGTGTTCCTGAAAGTATGTTTAATCATTTTTAGTAGTTTCACAGTAATTTCCTTCGTTTCGACATGCTCCAAATAAAGTACAATAGCCCAACTTTCTCATGTAAACAAAAACAAAAGTGTGGCTGACTAGGGCCCTATAAGCGCGAAATATACAACTGTATACTAGTTTTACTGACCGACAGGAACAATGATGAAATGAAGCAAAAATCCTCTCTTCTGGTTCCTCCAGTCCGAGTGGAATGTTATCACTACGATGTCTCCAGTTATAACAATTGATTGGCCGGTCTGCTGGCCGCAGTACTTCAATGATTCATAGCGCTTTAGGGAAATGGTCAAATAGTCTCCAATATATCTACAACGAATCACATTTATACTGATCTTTATATGACGTTTTATACCATGCCATAGAAAATACAGCTAATAAGAATAGAGAAAAGCCGTTTAATATCCGACGGTATTAAGGCTGCCGCACATTAGCCGATGTTTTGTCGGCCGACAAAAAATCTTCACTTGTCGGTTAGTGTGAAGGTAGCCTTTACACTTAACCTTTACATTGTGTTGTGCGTATGTCGCATCGATTTTCTGGGTCACTGGTTGGTCACTGTATTTTCCGCTATGCTATAGTATAAAATAGTTATGCAATGCTCTCTTGTAGTATACCATATATGGAATATCCCAGGAGTCACTTGCAGTTTCTTGGTAAACACTTCGCCTAAATGCCCGTGTGTACACTGAGAAAATTCAAGTGACTCGTGGGATATTCCATGGTGAACCTCGAAAGCGTTGCGTAATATCAATATATTTGCCACAAAATTTGGCTCAAAAATAATAGTGGGACAAGACTACAGTTATTAGATATGGTCAGACATTCTGAGTTAGCAAGGACGATAAAATCCAGCCGAAAATAATTTTAAAAAAGATGGCTAAGGCATCCCAGTGAAGCTAATGAACGCAAAGTTTTGCCCATCCTCGTCTTACAAGAGAAGAGAAATAATAAGAAGTTCATTTTGCAATAGTTTTCGATCATTTTAATTGCATTTCTTGTGTCCAGCAAAGTTGGCACAGAATAAACAAGGTCAGGACTTATAAGAGTAGTTGCGTCATTATATACTTACCCGCTTTCATCCAGTTCAAAATCGGTAAAGGAAATGTTTAAGGCCATTCCATATGGAACAGGAACTGAATAAACACAGTGCGTATCCTTGGGGTAGTTGTTTGGATATCCTGGACTTTTTAATGAGCTGTTTACCAGTGAACCACACTCTAATAAAACAAAGGCCAATATATGTTTTTGCTATCTACTGTTAAAATGCGGTGACTCGTTAAATGAAGTGAAATGAGATCTACCAGTAAGGGGCTTATATAAGATAAACATTGATATCACTTTACTGACCAAAAACATAGGTCCGTAGAAAAACGGCCAAGGACTAATATTATCCTCGTTCGCTCCCACTAGGAATGATTAATAGGAGATTTATTACACGACGGAAAATGTTGAGAAAAATGCCCACGATCACAGAGTTAGAAAAATATCTTTAAGCGCGTGATTCTCACTCATAACCCCAGCATTTACATACGCCTGAAATTTCTCCCAAAAAGGGGGGAAGAATGCTGGAAGGAAAAGGAAAATTAACCCTTGCTTAAAGGGGAATTCTTAGGGGAAAACATGCAACAAAGTTTTGAAAAGACGATTTACTCTAAGGGGCTCAAACTTTCAGTAGCTGTTCCTTCATTCTCTGCACAAGTTTTGACGTGTGAATTGTTAATCTATCATTTTTGGCGTTGCTATAGCAACCATCAAATTCCATGCAGGTCTGACCAAAAATCAGCTTTTTGACATAATGCTGCATTTTTTTTCCAGTTTGCCTCATGAAATAACAGACATTCATGAATTTGTACATTTCATAAGCATTCTTGCTTGATTGTGTTTTAATTTCCTTTATTTGTTGACTTTTTTTAAAAAATAGTGAGATCCAAGATGGCGGATCCAAGATGGCGGATCCAAGATGGCGGGTCAAATGACATCATTACCAGCAAAAATGATATAATCTTGTAGAGCAAGCTCAGTGCTATCCAATCAATGTAGATTTATTTCGCTCTGCCTTAACAGAACGAAAACCAAGAGGGGGGCTTCATTCACCCAACCTCCTCCCCTCACCCCCCTCCTCCCCTTGTACTACGGTGCCACGATGGGGGTATGAGTTAGTTTGTTATGCTAATAGTAACTTTATTTATACACGATACGTCCCTCAGCAAAGATTATAAAATGATAAAAGATCAACTAATTATCCCTAACTTAACTAACCTAAACTACATACTAAAAGCTGCTATACAAGGATGCCGTGTTAAAACTCATTCAAAACTGTGGTGACGTATATTAAAGCTTAAAGGAGCCCAGTCACGGTATGTTGAGTTATTTGGCCACATATAAAATTACCTTTAAATGGTAGGAAACCTGAAAATAACAGTTTAATAAGATAGAAAAACACTAAAGAGATGATCATAAACCATAAAGGAACAAGGATGGCTAAGAATGAAGATGATTGACACGGATTACAAACGACGAATTTGAAAAATTGAGGCTAAACTTTTCAACATGCGCAAACCGTGACTGAGCTCCTTTGAAATTATGTAAAGATGTTGCTGAACGAAGGTCGCTGGATAGGCTGTTCCACAACCTGGCTCGGCAAAAAGAGAAACTCCTCTTCAAATAAATTATTGGTGTGGAGGAAGAGCCAATTTATTTTCAGTATTCCTTAATCGATATGATATTATGTCGTTTCGAAACACAAATCTAGAACTCAGATACTCAGGGGTCGTCTCATATAAAGATTTGTATATCATAACAGCAGCTGATTCAGATATTTGATATTTGAATTAACACCAAACCCAGTTCCCGGAACAATTCATCGATGTAGAGTCATAATTGGCATACATTAAAATACGGGCTGCACGATTTTGGAACTCCTGAAGACCACTGCCACAGGTGCTCCAGATAACACTACAATTATTAAAATACAACACTACAGTAATTAAAGTGTACGTTCGAGGGTTAAGGCCTGCAGCTATGGAAGAGAAGTAGGAAATTTTAAAGACCGATGGCAAAACTCTTTAGGGGTAGAAGTTTGACAAGGAAACTTTTTATACTTGACAGTAGTAGTTCCATTTTATAATTTAAAGAGCGTAAGAAAAACCACGACGGAAACGAGAAGGCACCCAAACAAAAGGTTTAATGAGGAGAACAATGACTGCGCTCGTGCATTACATATAAATCTTCATACATTCCGTTACCGCCCTCTGCACAATAACAGCGTGAAATGATTAAGTTCTGCGCATTTTGGAGAACGCGAGCGACGGCGGCTAATTTTACTTATTTTCATTTGGCATTCAACGCTGGCATTACATATTTAGCTTTAGCAAGTTGTAAGACCAATAGACGCACTGAACAGATCTAGACAGTTGCGAAATTCGAAGGTAAAATATACATTCATTTTCTACTAGGCGTTGTCCTCGGGTCGCCATCGTCATTGCTTAATCAAGTTCTCTATTAAAATACTTTCCTCATGATGCTTGAACCAAACCTGGCATGGCGCACTGAAAAGAGTCGTGTTACTGAGGTCATTGTCTGTTCATTTATGTAAGTGATTTTGTAGAAAATCGTTTCGCGAAATAATGCCCTCCTCATTTGTTAAAGTGTAAGTAGTTTTCAAGAGGCATACTGCGCGGTGCTAATTCTCCATTACTTAATTTTGCTTCAATGAAATAGCTTAAAAAAATAATAATAAAAACAACAATGCTAGGTGAAACCAGGTAAAATGGTGGAGCAATAAAAAAATGATGAATTCACCTTGTGCAGCAAAGGCAGAATAGTTGTCACTCCACATCAAGACGTGCAGTAGAAGAACCATCATGGTGAACACGAACATATGCTGTCCAAAATACGAGAAGAGGACAAAGTTCGCTTTAGAATTGTCACTCCTGTGGACGTCAGTAAAACAGGGAAACGACTGTTTGGTATTTATCTCTTCATCAAGGCAGAACAAATACCTACAACACTGGTATTTATGTTTTGAAATGCAACAAAACCTTATCGTTGGGTGCTGTTTTCTTTGTTTTCTTGTTTTGGTTCGATTTTTTTAAAGCCTTGTTTCCACCAAAGATTATCCTAACTACTGGTCGCAATATAAAAATCTTCTCGACCCATGCTCATCCGTAAGTTCCATATGGGGATAGTTATTCATTTAGTCAGTTCATCGAGCACTGCCCTGAGGAAAATATTGTTGGACGACAACAGATGTTTGTTTGCGATAGATCCACACAGATGAGCTTAAAAATTTGCTGGTTCGGTTTTACTGCCATTTAGTCGACTCAAAGATTTCGATTTTTTTCATCAATGGAAAAGATCTCATCCTTTAGTTGATAAGTTTAGCAGTGCATGATCAATTCTTCTCGTACAAATTGTGGTCTTCCCTTATATCAAAACAAAGTCATACAACATTACTACAGGAACGGATAGAAAAAGAAAAAAGAAAAAGAAATGAATATACCATCATGTATACATCTAACAGCAAAATGGACACAATCTAAGTACCAGAAAACTTGAAAGTAAATATTATTCCAGATTCTTACCTCGATTTCTGTTGAAGGTAAATTAATGAAAATAGTTCTCCCTTGGCACAGCAAATCCTCCTCACACTTGCTACGATCGGCTTTAAATAAACGTTTTTTGTTACATATACATTTTACATCCCCAAAGCGTCTTAAATGGTGACCAATATTGCGTAACATAGAGCTGTTTAGTTACATAAGATCAATTAGATCCATTATTGAACAGGTGGTGAAAAAGGAGAGAGGTTCTTGTTTTTACTTTCACTGAGATCTTCTTCAGATTTTTCGCAAACTAAGAAAAGGTTAAATCAAAAATAGCTCAAAATCTGTCTTTCATATTTTTATTTTACTTTGCATGAATGTTAAATCAGAACCAATTTCTTATTCCTGAAATTTTGAAGTGGGGTCATACGGGTAGATTTTGAGAAAAACGTGATTTAACTTACTGGTGCCCAGTCTCTCCTGAGGTACTCGGTCGTTCATTTTGACCCTTTGTTGGCGTTTAATTGCTCAAGTTTCAAATACAATGGTAAAAGACTTAAGTAAACAGTAAATAGAGAATGAAAAAACATCTTGGAACATTTTTCAAAAGAGTTAGAAGTTGGGCTGTCATAATCTATCAAAACTGTAGTAAGCCACCTTAATTGCTTTCCATCTGTTACATAATTACATTTTCCATTGACAAAAGCGTTTTTAAAGGTGGCAGCTGCAGACCAACATTAGGTTATTATGTTGCAAATGATCATTTTCATCTCGTCTATAATGAAACAGTCAAACAGATGGTAAACAAAGAACGAGGTTCATTTCTATTCCATCGGTGTCTTTTTATTTTTTCTGTTACCAGAAGTTTATCACTGCTACAGTACACAAGTTCTTGCATCAAATTTTACCCCACATAAAGGCTTGAAAAAAGTCACGCTTGTACAGTACTCAGAAGTAAGATTCTGTTGCACATATCGATTTGATCCACTGTTGAAAATATAGTAAATAAGGCTCAATGGCGCTATGCTGTAAGTATCGTTGTGAAGCTAAATTTGCAATGATAATGCTAAAATCTTGAAAACGTAAACAAAACTAGATCAAGTAGCAAAGAATCTATCAAATGAGATACCCGAGGAGATTTTGATTACCTCTCAGATACTAATTAAAAATGACAAACAATGGACTGCAAGGCTGATACTAGACAAACCGATAAAGCACGATGACAACAGTGGACAGCCGTTTCGTCCTTATTGGGACTCATAATTAAAAATGACTGTATTGTATCCATCACTTTTTAGAATATTGTGAAAAACAAATAATGCTGTAAGAAAGCGCATAAGATTAACGTAACCTTTGGATTAACAAGGGTAGGGGTGGAAGTAGTTTTGCGTTTTCCAACTTCAGATCGACTTGGCCCCCCAGGTCCTTACCCCCCCGGGGGGGGGGGAGGGGGCTACCATATAAAATATACAGTGGGGCTCACTGTCACGGCCGAGTCTGAGGGCTACGAACTATCATTTATACTAAAAAATATTCCTGCGGATCACATAAATTCCGGAAGATTGCGATTGCGATCGGAGGTTTGTTCCTTTCACCCACTGTTCCCTTAATCATATGTTAAATTTTTCGGTATCGTATAGTCAGTAAGATGTGTAGCATCAGATCTTGATCACAGAAGTGGCTTTCCTGCAACCGCTATTCGAAGTGTTGATCGAATGAGACATTCGCGGAGTTGATTTATTAGCTGCTCCTGTTATCTCAGTATATAAGTATATTCACATTTAGTTAACAGTTCAACGCTCGGCAGAAACGATTGCGAGACGTCAGAGCTTCATCGCTTTGGTCTAAATGTTCACATAAAAAGGCTTTGTTAATTCTTAATTTATTTTCTTCATCCGCTATATGAGGAAGTATTTTCAGACTCGACTGTCTGTCTGACTGACGTTGACTGACTTGTTTCACTTTCTCCCACGCACGGTCAGGAGCTCCTCAAATCCTCACAATTTCCCCTGTTTAGCCCGTGCCAACAATTTAACTTTTGCAGGTATCTTCCAAATTGTAAACATAGAAACAATTCGGGCTTTCGCCAATTAGTAATCCTTTAATTTTATGGTAAATACGGGGATTGTGTATTGTGAGAAGATCGCGTAAGTTCGTCTCGGTGTAAGGTCATAGGGTGACTGATAAAAGTGACAACCTACATTGTACCGAGACTAGTCAAGGACGTTGTAAAAATGGGTCACACTTGTAAAAAATGGGCCACACTAAGAAAAATGGGTCACACTTAAGAAAATGGGTCACATTTTGATAAAAGGGTTACACTCGCCAAAATTAGTCACACGTGTAAATATGGGTCACACTTCGAAAAATAGGTCACCTTGGAAAAATGGGTTACACTTAGAAAAAAAAAATCAGACTTGTAAAAATGCGTCACACTTGTAAAAATGGGACACACTTGTAAAAATTGGTCACACTGGGAAAAATGGGTCACATTTGCCAAAATGGGTCACACTTGTAACAGTGGGTCACACTTGGAAAAATGGTTCACTCTTGGAAAAATGGGTCACACTTGGAAAAATGGGTCACAATGAAAATAATGGGTCACACTAGTAACAATGGGTGAGACTTGGAAAAATGGGTCAATCTTCTAAAAATAAGACACGCTTGTAAAAATAGTACGCATTTGTAAAAAATGGGTTACACTTCTGAAAATGGGTCGAACTTAGAAATGTAGGTCACACTTGGAAAAAAATCAGACTTGAAAACATGAGCCAGACATGTAAAAATAGGTCACACTTGTAAAAATGGGTCACCCCTGTATAAATGGGTCTCACGTAATGAAATGGGTCAAACTCGGAAAAATGGGTCACACTTAGAAAAACGGGTCACACTTGGAAAAAAGAGGCAAACTTGGAAAAATGGTCACACTTGGAACAATGGGTTACACTTGAAAAAAGGGTCATACTTGGAAAAAGGAGTCACACTTGGAAAAAAGGGTTACACTTGGAAAAATGGGTCACACTTGAAAGATGGGTCGAACTTGGAAAAAGGAGTCACACTTGGAAAAAGGGGTTACCCTTGGAAAAGTGAGTCACATTTGGAAAAATGGGTCACACGTGGGAAAATGGGCACTCTTTATAAAAGTGGGTCTCATTTGGAAAAATGGGTCACACTTGGAAAAATGGGACTCACTTGGAAAAATGCCTTACATTTGGAAAAATGGGTCACACTTGGAAAAGGGTCACACTCGGAAAAATGGGTTACACTTGGAAAACATGGCCACACTTCGAAAAAAGGGGGACACACTTCGAAATAAGGGTCAAACTTGGAAAAATGGATCACACTTAGAAAAACGGGTCACACGTGGAAAAAAGTGGCAAACTTGAAAAAATGGTCACACTTGGGAAAATGGGTCACACTTGAAAAATGGGTCATACCTACAAAACGGAGTCACACTTGGAAAAAAAGGGTTACACTTGGTAAAATGGGTCACATTTGGGAAAATGGGTAACATTTGGAAAAATGGCTCACACTTGGAAAAAAAGGATCACACTTAGAATAATAAGTCACACTTGGAAAAGGGTCACACTTGGAAAAATGGGTTACACTTGGAAAACTTGGCCACACTTCGAAAAAGGGGGGGCAGACTTCGAAAAAAGAGTCAAACTTGGAAAAATGGGTCACACTTCTTTCCAGAAGTCTTTGCAGTTGAACTATGTAAGCATTTCTTTAGATTGTTACAAGTGTTGTAGTCAAATACAGCTATTCCATCCAGTTTGTCAACAGCTCTGTCAAGTTACCGTCTATGGATCTTGGACTTCATACGATCAGAATACCCAAAAAGATGTTTGCTTCCTGGGGAAATGAAGTTAGCGTCACTTTTGACACTCTTTAAACAATCTTTTTTTTTTATTTTCCGACTCGAAAAGAACGTATAGCCTACATAGCAGACGTTTCCAAAAAAGCAGGCGAACGGAACGAAACTGGGAGCGAATTTGAAAAAGAAGAAGCAGGGGGAGGAAGAGGGGCGAGCGAATTCCTTTTTCTTCCCACCCCCTCCCCCTTCTCGCCCGCCCCTCCCCACTTCTCCCCGATTTTTTGCTCACCCCAGGCGCGCTCCCTTGCTCGCCCGCTTGCTCGCTCGCTTGTTCGATCTCTCCGCCTGGAAAAGGAAAGGAAGCGGCTGCTAAGCAGGCTAAAAACGTATGGCTATGAGCTGTTAGTGAACGCCATCGATTATCGCAAGTCAAATAGAAAAATGTACGTTTATCTTCCAGCCAGGCTAAATTCTCTCCGGATTATAGCTTTTTTAAAGCTTTAACTAAAAATAAAAATATTTGTTATTACACAACACAAAAAGCGTAATACATCACATTCCCTTCAGCAGTCGTTTATCAATTTCTCCGTTAGACTGGATTGGGAATTATTCAGGATTCTCACTTAAATATTTTCACGTTTTATATCCTGATGCATCTAATTATCTGATTTTTGAAAATATAATATTTTGATATCTTAAAACTGCAAGTATTGAATACATTTAAGGTACAGCCGTTACTTGTGTGCGTAAATTTCGTCTACTGCCAGACAATATATAATAAACGTAACTAAAAACTACTATATAAATTATACTAGCTCTAAAAAATTAATACTAGCTTTAAGGTGGTAGTAACAGATGTAGTGCTATTTAAAGAGGAAGGTACTTCCTCAATGTCTCAACAACAAAGAACAAAGTAGCGTTTGCAGGAATGGAGCGCATTAAGCACGGTGTAAAACCTCTGTAGAATCGTTTCCATCCACCTTCATCGTAGTACAGTTTCCTTATACAGTCTTTGATGCTTTTGAAGCGCCTTTTTTCCACAACAGAGTCATCCGCCTGCATCGACGACTTTATGACATCCGTGGGATATGTCAGGAACCAATAGAGGAACCCCCCTGTTCCCCCTGCAGCTAGTAACGCCATGGGAGAGACGTCATATATTGTACCCCCCTCTGGTATCGCCATAGTTCGGCATAATTCGTAGAAGCCTACAGAGAACAAAGTAGGGTAGTATAGAGGAACTGTGGTCGCAAAATCAGCCAATTAATAGGCCACTTTGCTAATGCAATTATTTCCTAGTTCCACTCCCTTGCGGGGGCAAGAAGTGATCACTCGGCCAAAAATGGCCTCATTAATTCATTAAATAGATCAAATTTTGCCCCCACAGGGGACTAGAGCTAGCAGTAGTAAAATGGAGTATTCCGATAATCATATTGCAAGCGGTATGCTGATACAGGGTAACTATAGAAGATAGACAGATACATGTAGCCTTTATTTTAAAACGACGAGAATTAAAGCTGAGAGGCTTATTGCGTCGATTGTACTAAAATCTAAAATATCTATAAACTATAACTAAAAAACTACAAAGAACGTCTGAGGAGTGAAGTTTTGCACAAATTTTGGGCAAATGCAGAGTGACCATTGTTTTGTACGGGATATTTGAAATTACTGTTTTCGCATAAATTTGACTGTTCCTAAAGGTATGAGTTTTATAAGAACACGACACCTACGTCTAGAGGAAGGTGCATAAGACTATAATAGAAGCACAATCCCAAGCATAATCAGGTTAGCAACAGGAAATGTTTTCTTTTCCCTGTGGTTGTAGGTTACTGGTAGTCTTGGAAGCCTCTAAATGCTGGTCAGGGATGCCAGAACGACAAGGCTTACGTTTGAGTCACACCAAGCTGTTTGAGTCGCAAGTGAGGACCATCAGTTAAGTGCATGTCAAGTTCGTTGTTGAATTTCTTAAAGGAGCTACGTTACGGTTTCCGTGCATATTGAAAAGGTTAGCCTAAATCTTCCAAGTTGGTCGTTGAAATCCGTGTTAATCTTCTCCATCGTTCACCGTCCTTGTTCCTTTATGGTTTATTATTATCTCTTTGGTGTTTTTCTATCTAAGTAAACTACTATTTTCAGGTTTCCTTCAATCTGAAGGTATTTTTGTGCATGGCTAAAATAACTCAAAATACCATGTCTGAGCTCCTTTAAGTACATGGCAAGGTTATTGTTTTTAAAACTTCTTCATATGTTTTTTAACTCACCAAAGAAAGCTGAATTTGCCGGGATATTCCTAACCCATGTGGCGGGTAGTCCTTGATAAGCTCCTCGAATTCCGTGCTTCTTAACAATAACATAAGCTGCATGGAAGACATTTGTGTACATGACTGGCTCCCCTGATTTTGCTCTTATGATCTGGATTTGCATCTTTGATTTAAACTGCGGAGAGACAACTACATTCAGGTTATTGCATCACAAGGAATCTGTAGCAAAAATGTAAAAAAATAATTATTATTGAAAAAACAGTGGAAATAAAACAGGAGCTTACTTCGTTTCTTAGCGTGTAGATCTACATGCAGGTGTTTCAGAGGTTCGTGCAATATCAACAGAGGTATGTACAGACTGACTCTCCTTTAATAGGTACATGTACCATTGAGAGGGCACCTCAATAGAAGCATGAAGTAGAATAGGGGAAGAGGCATTTTACCCTAAGTAAGTCTAAACAGGTGGTTTGCAAAGATTGCAAAGTTGAAACTACCTAGGAGAAGTTCATTCTGTTTGTGTGCAGACTTCATACATGTATGCCCATCACAGGAACAATTTGAATGGAATCAGATTTCATGTATTACTAAGTGCTTAGGACAATGTTGGACAATCATTGGTTGCCAAACTTACACGCACGTACATAGTTTGCACACAAGCCAAGTGGAACCTATCGGAGATTATCCCAGTTTTCTGTAGCATGAAGTGACTAGGAATATTTCTACTCCCCCCTGGATGGGATGCTAGTCCATCGCAAGGTTACCCCCAGCATTAAGTTCGCCGGTACCCATTTATACACCTGGGCGGAGAGAGGCACTGTGAGAGTGAAGTGTCTTACTTAAGATTGCCAAGAACACAACACAATGTCCCAGGGGCTCAAACCCGGACTGCTTGATCCGGAGTGCACTTACGATGAGACCACTGTGCCTCCACTGCGCATTTACATTAGGAGGCCAAAAAAGGATTTTACCGAGAATCAGCATCCTTATTAACTCTTCTTTTGTTTGAAGCAGTTTTAGATCAGGCTATCAGAAGCTAAACTATAGTGCAGAAGTCAGCTATCAAGTTAATGCTTTTGAAGAGTTACATGATAGGAGGAGGAGGTACAGTAATGCAATATCTATTACGTTTCATTCCTGGCATGGGACTTTTTCTTCACTCCTTGAAGAAGACATTTGGATGTTTTTTTGCCTTCTACCAAAAAGTGCAAATGGCTGCTAATGAATAAAAAGAACTAGGTTGTCAGGCAACTTGTCAAAAATTACAGGATTTGACCTGACTTGGGGTGCAGGTTTTTTTCTGATTTGACTGAACACCTGAAACAGGCCTGCCTTAATGCTGCCTCAGACTGGCTACACCTCTCACCAAATCAATGGGTCCCTCAACAAGTGCAGCCACTGAACCCGTAAACATACCACACAAAAAGTACTCTGGGATAGTAAGTCGTTGACCAAGATGATCTTTCCCAGCAAAAAATGCTGTAATCTATAAAGAAAAATAGTAAAACACTATATATTAAAATAGGACCTAGAAAGATTTGAGGAAGGCCCTGCTACAATGAATGGTATTATTGAGTCCATCCAAAGTCACAGTCACATGCATGTATCTGGAACAAAATCTTGATATAACAAAACCACGTATGACAAAATCCCTTATAACAAACACAATCCAGACACACAAACGTAATCACAATACATGTATATGGAATAAAATTAAACTGACCATATTCCATTGTCAAAGATTGCACTTTTTCCATCAACAGCTCAGAGCTCTATGATTACAATCTGTTTGCTATAACACATACATGTACTAGGCCCCGGTAGGGAGGGGGGGGGGAGCTCCCATATAAAAAGTGTTTAACCTCAAAAGGCCCACAGCAGGAGCTTTTGTGGTACTTTTTAGGGTATTGAGGGAAAATGGCATGACAATACATATTTGAAAAATAAGAGACTTAATTTTATCTCAAAATTGGTACCTCTTAGGGGTTAAAAAAATTCCAAGCCACGCTGCACAAAACAGGATCTTGGTGCCTTTTTGCAGTTCTTATCAAAATTCCTGACGAGCGCCCACATCCCTTTTATATGGGAGTTGCCCCCTGGATATTAGGACTGAGGTACATCGCAAGTAGGTAGACAGATGGCACGACTACATAGCCACATGCCGCATAGTATGCCTTTAAACCAGCATAAAAGGTACATAATGCATATGTACAAGGGCAGTTCTCAATTGAGTTTTGTAATCACTGGCAATTACTTTTATTAATTGGTTCTGGATGTTGTTTTACTACAGTTTGAGATATGCTGAGTAGTCTGCATGCATGTAGTTGGTAAGTGATTGGCTTGGTTTTGGTTTTAAGACATCTAAATGAAAACCGCTCTAGATAGCCAATACAGCAACATAGCCCTTTAAACACTCACTTAGTGTAAAGGGATAATAAATCATGATCAATTACTAAATATTACACTGAAGCCTCTATTAAGCGGACACCCTCAGGACCTTCCCAAGTGTTCGCTTAATAGAGGGTGTCCGCTTAATAAAGGTTTACAACAATTGCACAATGTTTGTTAACAATTAACATTCAACAGTTCCTCTGTACTCTTCCAGGTTGTTAATGAAGCTATCCAGAGTTCAAGTTAATCAGCTTTCATTACCAACTTTAATTTGTTTGTAATAATGCCCTTTCAATACAGCAATGATAATATGGGGACATTTAATCGACTATTTCGAGGATGTAATTCTATGCCCAATACAATATATTTTAGTGTCCTCATCTGCTTAATAGAGGTGTCTGCTGAATAGAGGTTCATTATAAAGGGAAATATAGGATGTTAATTTTGGGACCAGGCTAAGTGTCCGTTTAAGAGAGGGTGTTTGCTTGATTGGGGGTCCGCTTAATAGGGGTTTCACTGTATTATGTTCAACTAACCTGATAATAGGAAGTGAAGAGAGTTGCTCTAAAAAACATCTGACCCACAATAGGAGACCCTGCCGTAATAAACAATAATGATAAGGAGACTAACAGCTACCTCATGCACATGTACATGTAGTTTGATAGGAACTTTACAAGAATATTTAGGGATTTTTACACATACCAATATATATATGTATGAGGACCCTGGTAACTGGGCTGGCTTGGATTCAGAATATTATATGATTGGAGGTGGTGCTAAGCTAAATTACATGCAAAATACTAAGGGTATGAAGTATTTCATAGTTCAGTCACATTGAGTCAGAGGCTAACTCAAGAGCCTAGCTTTTCATTTACAGTAGCCTCCAGTCTCATTAAAATAAAGTGATTACAACATTTTACCTCACTTCAAGAACCAGTATATATATCATGTGGAACAGTATTTGTAAATTATGAGAAATAAAGATGCATGATGTTGTTAGCTGGTTCAGTTGGCTGGACTGGCTCTGAGTTTGCCAAGATCTTGGCATGTTGATTAAATACAACAAAAACGCCAAGATCCTGGCCAACTAGTCTGAAAATGTTCCATGTAATTACATTCACTGGGCCAGCCTGGATTACAAAACCAGCAAGAGTACAGTGAGTAACACACTGTGTATGAATGGCTGACGAAGTATCAGTCTAAAAATCATCTCAGTACTTATAACCTGTGCCAATAGCTCAAGGGTTAGCTCACTTCATGTAATAATACATGTTAGATAAAACTAACCTCGGAAAACCAAGCCTGAGCCTGTAAAACTGGGGCAGTCCATCCCAGCTCATGTACATGTAATAGGCCCCCTATTGTGAGTGTAAACATTTGGATGGTTCCTGCATGGTTTTGAATATGTTTCGTCTTTCTCGCTGCCTACCGTCCCACCCAATCCTACACTTTTTAACTTGTGAATTGTGTTCAAGCAAATTATGGATTGTAGTGGTGGACCAGATTCCACAAATGAGCTGTTGGTTGATTATCTGTTAACTTTTTGCAATTGTGCTGTTTTTCAGGCACATGCATGCATATCATTTGACATCTCTAGGACAATGTATAACGTTTAGGCATGCATCAAAACAACAGTGAAGTGGATGCTGCAAAGGAGACTAGGAAGGGGTGTCAAGTCATGAAAAAGGTTGCATTGGCTTCACAATTCTGCTGTTTTGCAGGCACAAACATGTTTGACACCTCTAGAACAATGTGTTACATTCAGATGTGAATCACAAAATGTTGAAGTACATAAAAATCTGTAAAGGAGAATAGGAAAGGGTCAACAGGCCCTTTGCAACAGTTGGTCGTGTGATGTGCTAGCTGATCAAGATCACACTGTTTCTTGCATAATTGGTAATATGTAGTGTTATCAGAAATGGAAAGGCTATCTACAAATGGGCTTACATGCACATTTTCAAGATTTATCCTTTAAGAGGGAATTTTTATGGAGGTTAAAAATTGAAGGATTTTTGTAGAAAGAAGATGCTTTGCCCTCCACCCCTGCGAAATAAATTCCCAGTAGTCTGGGAATTCCTAGGAATTCCTAGGAATTCCTAGGAATTCCAAGTTATTCCAAGACATGCAAATTATGCTTTATCCAAGACCTTGGAATTTCTGGG
>Ga0126339_10001620_pt1 | contig 15476 bp, 10 predicted proteins | sample OrbTmetagenome_2_FD_92532 | JGI IMG/M metagenome (GOLD analysis project Ga0126339, IMG submission 92532) | Coral microbial communities from Petempiche,Puerto Morelos, Mexico - Orbicella T R C metagenome | ecosystem: Host-associated > Invertebrates > Cnidaria > Coral | place: Petempiche,Puerto... | reverse complement strand
TTGCGTGCATATGTTGAGTTATAATGCACGCGCGTGACGTAAGCAGAGTGCTTTATGGAGCTATAATGAACTCGAACTGACCAATCACAGCGCGCGCAATTACTCGAACATTTTATAATATCTGATATTTAATTCTAGATTTCGTGTCAGTTCTCTCTCGCCTATTACGGCTATCTGTTATCTTTAATCTTTAACAAGTTAGACCTAAAATAGTGTAAAAAAAAACTATACTAAGAGAATACATATAAATATATACAAATTTATACAATAATTGAAAAGGGAAAATACATTTTAAAAGAATAATTTTATGGTTTTCATCGCTGCTACATAATTAAAATTTGCCTGATCAACTAAAAAGTTAAGGTTATTCCATATAGGAATAACCCTCGAAGAAAATGAAAATTTAAAACTGTCAACAGTGCACCGTATTCGCGATAAGGATGGCGATTTGGCAGCCTGGTCTGTCGGGACAAAATTTTATCTCAACCGTGCCGTACTTGATCTTATGGAACATCTGCAATTGATGAACGTGCCTACACTGCTCTAGCGTGTCCCACCCCAAGTTGTCTATCATAGAGCTGACACTTCTGTATCTTGAGTAATCATTAAATACAAATCTTGCTGCACGGCGCTGAACCATCTCAATCTAGTCAGTATGTGATTCCATGCCAAAGAGGCATACTCTAATTTTAGGAGAACAAGAGATATTTAAGCTCTAGATTTTACCTATGGGGAACATGCACTAAGGATTCTCCTTAGCAACCAAGTGTACTGTTTGCTTTGTTACATATCATTTTACTATGTTCATTCCAAGATAGAATATCTGTGATGGTTACATCTAAGTATTTGGTAGATTTAACATGTGAAATAACTTCACCATTTAAGGCATAATTGAATTGACTAGGGAGATTCTTGTTTGTGATTCCCAACCTCGTTCCCAGGGCGGGAAGATGAGAGACCCTGGGATCGAGGTTGTGTGATTCCAAGGTAAGAACATTTGGAAACATTAAAATTTAACTACCAACGGTTAGCCCAGGAAGACAAGCTGTCTGGATCTGATTGTAGCAACTGGTGGTCATGTGTATCGTTGATTCCTAAGTAAATAACACAATCGTCTGCAAAGAGGGTAGAAAAAGCGGATCTACATCACATTTCATGCAAAATAAAACGGTCTTTCCACAATTCACGAAAAATAACACAGGCATTTCACGTTTCGATGTCTCGAACATCATTTTCAAGGCAGAAGTAAAAATATGGAGGTGACACAAGGACTTAAATAAGTGAAAAATATAAATAACATTATTTGTGCCATTCGGCTGGTTAGCGTTCTTTGATTTTCAGCATTTAGGAAATGCGACAATCGAGTTCGTTTCGGCACTTTTTGAGTACCGAAAAATTGTTAATTGAATTCGGTTTTTACATTCCGTGCTTCTCGAGCATGTGTTTCCCAACTGAGGAATTTAAAGAGTTATGCTCTGCAACACTTTGGTGTAGATGTCGGTTAGTGTAACGAAAATAGTCCATATCGCATGGAGGAAGAGCTACATAGCAAACTTGCTAAACAATCGTATAATATCCACATCAATTCAATTCAATTTTAATTTAAACTCTCACAAACATTAATTTTACAGAGGTGTCAAGGAAATCTACAGCGATATTTGAAAATATCGCTCAACCTCCGTCACATGTGCATCGTTTAAAAATCATTTCTGAGCTGCGATACCATCGATTTCATTAAATGATGGAAAAGAAATAAACTGCCGCACATTTGCCAGACAACCCGCTGAAAATCAGGCAAAAATTCGGATCACTCTCACTAACGATTCGGCGGCGATATTTGGCCCCTCGTAAAACCGTAATATAACAATAGTAAAGCTAAGGATGTCTTATATGTCTCAGTCAACTATTAAGGGGACAATCGTTATAGACAAAATGTAACAGTTTCTGGAGGTCATACGAAGTATCTTTTAGGCTCACTCAAAATTGCCTGAAATTTCGGCCATTTTAGACTGCCAAAATCATGATTTGGTGATATCTCGAAGAAAAACGAAGGCCTACCTCGGCAAATGTCATAGTTGTTAATCTTTTCGGATATCTTTAACACTGTCAAAAGATAAACGGGCAATAAAAGGTAAACAGCCGACATCGATCTTTTGGTTCTGCCCGGTTTTCTCTAACAATGACACTTCAATCTTTGTTTATATGCGGCTGAAATAAACACATTTTAAGTATTTGTGAATTTCGCTCATGTTTTCGTTTTTGTAACAGGGTAACCCCATTGTAACACTTTTGCAAGATGCTTAGTCCAAAAACCTTTACCTAAATCGGCCAGGATTTGCTATCGGAACCAAAAACGCAAACAGAAATTAAAGACGAGCGTAGGTAAATATTTCGGGATTGAGACACTGTCGCGTGGCTCCAATTTTAGTTCAGAACTGTCCAAATTCACGCAAAGAGATGTCAACCAATAAGTTTTATGTAGAGAGCGATTTCGAGCACTCAGACTCGGAATCCAGTCGTCTGTAAGTAGTTTGTCCATGTATTAAGGAAGTTCTGGTTTGAGTTGTTTTGTATTTCACCAATACAAACTTCATTGCATTCCATTACACTGCATTTCAACGTGGTCAGTCGAAGAAACACTCGGTGACTACCACCTGTCACGGTTTTTGACCCAATCGGAAGTGAAATTTTACGTTTTTGGAGGGCTAAAACGCAGTGAAAAAAAAATTACGTCCAATTTCTCTTTTCGATTTTCAGATCAAGATCCCATGAGGATTCCATCTAGCAAATAAAACTTAAACTTAGCCATCCCAAATGCTTTAAGTTTTCTTTTTGTCTCTGTCTTTCTAGAATGCTTTCGGGCAATCCTATAAAGACGATAGGACCAGAGGCATTTAAATTTGGTGATTATCCTCTGCAAATGTAAGTTATCCCAGTATAGTAGTTTTTCTGATGGACTGTTTACGTATTGGGCATTAAAAAAACGCATATGAGTATTAAAAAGGAACAGAATAAAAATGTATATTTATAAGAATAGCAACATGTTCACTTCTCCTTGTCTCATTTTAATTTTATGAGGCTCCATTTAACTTATGTCATCAACTCCTTGTTGCGCTTGGCTAAACAAGAAAACTTTTACTGTTGAGGAAGTAAATATTTTCCTTTACACTTATGTCCGTACAGCTATGATTGTAAGGTAATAACATTTTAAGATAAATCACCCCAGAAGTTTTTTGGGGGGGAAAGGGGAGGGGGGAGGGGGGAAGGGGGCTGATTTTACAAATAGAGCCAAGTTAAGTTGCAATTAGCAAACGGAAATCCCGCAGGCTATTTACAGAAGAGAATTTCATAAAGCGCCAAAAAAGCGCAATCTCTTCCCAAGATCGAGGACAAGATGTAGACTGAACCAATCACAATTCTTTGCTACGCATAGCAACCAATGAGTTTGCTTCAGTTTGAAGAGACAATAGATTACGTCAAATGGCTTTTTTTTTCGTGTTTGCCAAAGTGGGCAAAGGCCGGCCTTTGAGTTATGCTGAAGGATTTTGAAAGAAACAAGCTTTATCTGTAGTAGTTTGTTCTTTATCACATGACACAAATAGATTCCATGTTGCCGTGCGTCTGTTGAGTAACAGATCACAGATGACGTCCAAAAGTGCTAAGAGTATCAGTGACACACTCGGCTATCGCTGTATGTCTACTACGTGATAGTTGATTCGGCCTTTTGTCTGATCTCGGGGTTATTATCTAATTGTTAATCGGCTTTTAGTGCTCGCTTTCTAACAGGATGTTTTCTAATTTCATTTTGTCTTCTTTTAGATATTTGCTTCGAACGAAGCTGAAGGCATTGAGTTCTGACTCCTTCGTCGACCCCTATGTTCGAGATTTCAAGATGTGACGTATCCATTTTTACGCTTACTAATTCCCATGGGGCTTATAAGAACAGTAAAATTTGATCAACAACAAAAACAACAACAATAATCTTTATTTTCTTTCATTGTAAAATTACATGTTATTTGGAACCCGCCTTTCTTGCCGACATGTCTCACTATCTCTATTGAAAGCTTTTGTAACGGGAAACCATTCAAGTGTAAGTAAATAATAAGTTGCGAGAATGCCGTCGAATTGTGTCTCGAGCAAACAAAATATAAGTTAAACATTATGGGTGTTTCAGCTGTTTACGACCTGCTAATCAAACATGGATGCGGTCTAAATACACGTTAAGTCTGTTTTCTATTCCTTTGTTTCAGGGTTATAAAGGAAAGGGCACCGACAACACTAGCATATTATTCCATTGACCAGCACAAAATATATCTGTCAGTATATCAAAAATGCACAAATGGCCCAGAAATGACCCTGATGTCCACCCATTGAGCCTGCATCAGCAGATTACATTCTTAGCGAATGCTTTCACCGTATTTTCTTCTGGTCACAGAAACAATCGTCAACACTTGGAGGAACTCGAACGCGAACATTTCTCGTTCTCCCAAACTTCGACACGTGTTTCTATATTCATCCTCGTTTTCTATGAAACCAATAGTCAACAAGGCGCGAGCGAGTTGAGTAGCTAGTGGTCAGCAAAAACGAGGGTACAAATAGTCCAATTGTTTCAGTAGACACACTAAAAGATTGGGGCTGAGTCCAAAACCTACAAAGTTATATATTTTTAGTCTAATCAAAGTGCTCTACGAGCAAACTCGAGAATACAATAGGTGAATGAAATTAGGTCAGGAGCTCTTGACTATCGGTTCGTGATTATGTGTATAATTTTTTCTTGGAGTTGTATGCTTTGAATATTAGTTATGTAGCAGTTGTTTGCCAAATTGCTAAAGAGACATTTGGATGAGAATGCGTGACCATTGAAAAGAACACGGCATTGCATGGACATAAGGCCATGGAACTTGATTCCACCTAGCCGTGATAAAAAACTAGACTTTGTTTACATGCAATTTTACCAGCTCCACCACGTGGAGTGAGCTTCCTCAAGGGGACATAATGTATCAGTTTATTCCAGAAGTGTCCATCCTAGCACTTCCAAGCAATAGCTGGGCGTTTGTTTACGTCTTCATTCTGGAGGTGGGCCATTTGAAATTTTATTATCAAGGAGCGGGAGTTTGCCAACCCTTGGGACAAGCCCAGAAAATTTGGCACCATTGTGGATTTGGTCTCGCATATACATGATATACTCTAAGAGAGTATGATCATCCTCACTTGTGTTCTGTTATTTACTCATCTCCTGTTGATCACATATGGATCAAGAACGTGACATTATGCTGTTTGCGATTGCGTTACGATCTTAGCAGTTTATAAGGCAATGTAAGAGAAGGCTTCAAAAATTGCTCTAAATGCTACGCGTAGAAAAAAAAATTTCAATAAAAGTGGCTCGAAACAGAAACCTTTCTGAAATTCACCAACCAATTCACCATTTCTCCAAACCTAATGACCTGAACAAATAAAACGACTGGTTCCGATCGGAAAGTGCGAAGTTGTCAAGCTTCACTTAACGGAAGCAATAAGGCTAACATCTATAATGCTGCGTAATAATAAATTGGTGAACGCCATAAAGATTGTGTTCATGAAAAATAGTGACTTGGATATATTAATAAGTGTTCTCCAAAAGTAAGCTTATATTGCTATCCGAATGCGTGTTGTTACCCATCTGCTGAGAACATAACGCAAAAGTTTATAACACCAAAACAATTCCTCTAGAAGAGAATGTTAATTTAATAAGCGATACATACGGTTGAACTACAATAGCAATATTTCCATACCGTAGACAAGAAAGTCCATTTTAAACTTTTCCGTAGGGTTTTGTAGTGCGGTTTTTTTTTCGTGTGTATTCAGGAAGACCTTTGATTCCGACCTACTTGCAACCCGAAGGACGATGTCGATGCTTCTAAGCGATTATTAACCTCTTTACCATCGTTCAAATCTTCTTGATGCTTATTACTTACCATTTCGAACTCTTTAAGGTATCGGCATACCCCAAATGACGTTTTACGGTCGAACATTCTAGGCAAAGTATAAGTTTTCTGAAAGCTTAGGAATTGTAAATTACGAACTGAAGGTATAATTATTCGTTAAAACAAAAAAAGGTGTTTTCTGAATATAGCGCCCGATTTCCCAAAGTACAGAGGTAACAGGTTCACTAATTAAGCTCGCTTTTGGTCGGACTTGAGTAGAAGGAAGCGAACAATATTGCTTTGTCTTCTTCTTTTTTTCTAAAAATCCAAGTCGGAAAATTTTGATTACTTGTCTATTATTTGTCATAACTATCATGGAAAGAAGAAAAAACAAACATCCGTCGACGGGGTTTTTTTGCCTGATTATCGGGCAACATTCCCGCCAAATTTCAGCGACAAACATTGAAAACGCACCGAAAACGAACTCAAATTGCGTTCTTCACTCGCTGAAATTAATAGCGCTTTGAATGCGGTGTGTAGGGGGTAGTAAAATGTCGTCAAGTCGTCTCGAGTCGACACTACTCGTGTTTATGGAATAGTCGAGTGGACAGAGTGAGACTTGTATAAAAGCGTCTCGAAGGCGATGTGTAGGGGGGTACAAAAACGTCGTCAAGTCGTGACGAGTCGACGGAGTGATTCTTAACATAAAAGTTCATTGAAGGCGATGTGAAGGGTAGATAGAAAATTCCATCAAGTGGTTACAAGTCAAAACAGGTTGACAGCATCGAGTAAGGAACCATGGAGTGTAAGTTAGTTCAAATTCTCCTCCAGTAGGAGATGAACTTGGAGTGGTGTCGTGCCATTCCGATTTAGAGTCTACACGGGACAAAACTCGTTGGGTGAAAAGGTGTGCTCGACATGTTTTGATTTAGCTTTATTTGAAGAAAGTTGTGTTAATTGCTGCCATCTATCGGCGAATTTAATAGAAGACGATTAAGCTCTTAGAACTGATGAAGGCGAAAGCAACCGTTCATTTCCATCAAGTCTGATAACTTTCAATCGAACTTACGTATTTTTAGCCGAAGTTTTTCTCTGATCGTGTCGATGTAGTATTTCATTTTCAAAGGAATGCATCGCAGGAACATCACGCAAATTGGTTTCAATTGTGGGCCAGCAGAGTAGGATATTAGACCGACGGAAGCGGATCGCGGACCGGATCGCGGTTTTGTGTCTGGGGATTTTATTTATTGGAAAGGGGATTGGCAACTATTAAAGTACTATGGGTTAAAAATGGCAGATGCGAGGGTATTTTAAGGAATTTACTGATGGACTTTTAGATCACTATACTGATGAATTGAAGGCCAACGAGTTTTGTTTTTCCAAAAACAAACTGTACCTCCACCAAAGCAGCAACTTCTTCGCTGCAAAACATTACCGGTCTAGATGCCGGTCTAGATAGGAAAATCTAGACCGCTTTCAATATCGATTCCAGCCAATCAAATTCGTAAATTTGTTAGTTCCCAGTCTTTGTGAGACAGAGCCATACAATACAATACAATACAATTCAATACAATACAATACAGTATTGTATTGCATTGTATTGTATCGTATTGAGGGTTAGGCTGTCGCGACTTGACGACATTTTACTACCCCCTCCACATCGCCGTCTTGCCCTGTCTACTCTACTATTCAATAACACGATTTTTTATTGCAACAATAACATTACATTACATACAAAAAGTACCTACTCTACTTACAGTGCTAACATAACTTATGATTTAACAATACTAACAAAACTTACAATATACTAACATTATTTACAATTTATTAATATCTTACATTACTTTCATGTAGGACATTAGCTACAATAGGTGGCTTTCTTACATATTAATTCGTGACTTAGATTTATGTTTCTCAATTTTAATTCTATTTGTCAGAATCACTAAGAAGGCATCCAAATAAAACTCTTCTTCTTTTCTTGAAGCAGTATATAAATAATAACAAGAATCGTGTCGAGTCGTGCATACTCGTTACTTTCTACCTTTACTTCCTGGCCTGCCTGATCCTCTTTATAACACCAATTACTCCTTAAACTTCCGGTAAGTAGAGTACGTTATAACGTGAGACGACTACGTTTTGTACTTCGCGACATAACTTCCGGTGAGTCGAGTCGACCCCAAAGTTAGACGACCCGACTCACTTTGGGTAAGTCGAGTCGACTTTTTGAAGCAACGAGTCGTATCGGCTCGTCTCGAGTCGTGACGACTCGACGACATTTCCACACCCCCCTCCCGCATTCTTTATAATCTGTCAGGCGTTTCAGTTATGTTCCCGACAACCGAGCTCTCATACCGTGTTAAGAATTCGTTGTTGCTTCTCATAAGAAAACAAACGTTTACTTCCCAGGAATCCTGATAATTCATACACAGAGGCTATCGAACTCAACATATGGATACATTATGATCTTATTGGAGTTCTGTTGACCACAGGATTCAGAGAAGTACCTGACAATAGCTGGGATTATGTCACACTTCTACCATGTCCACTGGGAACATTTTCTAACTCTTCCTCAGAAAGAATTCAAGGATGCACGGAATGCTCTCCAGGTATCTAACCTCGGCTTTCTAGATTTGTGGCCAGTAAAAGGTAATTAAGAAGCGTTAAACGACCTAAAGAAATGGCCGCTAAGGTGCTTATATATTTTCCTCTTGGTAGTTTTTTTTATTTTGACAAGGGTAATTTTTTTGCATGTCTTTGAGAAAATAAAAAAAAGAACATTGCCAAAGTTGTGCTTCATTTTATTTCTAGCCCTTTTGACAGCTTTAGTGACGTTCTTAGAGCAATTCTTTTACAAAGGCAAATGTAGGGATTTCTTCTGCAAAGGTCTTGTCCTCTTCATTGTCTCCAGTTCATTGGTTTGCAACACACATAACCCTAAGCCTATAAACAGGGACAGCCGCACTTGGAAGTGAAAACAATATTTGTTTGCTTGACGTGCATTAGGTTTGTCCATTAGACACTTATTTCAGGTTGTTAAAGAATGTACTATGTATGTGTCTGTCTGTCCGAGACCTTCCCGTATTGACCGAGCGATCGCGAGGTCAATACAGCAAGGCCGAGGTTTGAGATTTTCCCGTAAAAAATCGAACGTTCGAGATTAATAAGTTGTTTATTATATGGCTTTTTGCTTTGCTTTTCCAGACCCATAATCGGCCTGTGGGCATTACGGGAGAATAATGCCCCAGAATTCGCCAATCACAGCGCGCGTTATATCGGCTACAAGCACATTTTACACGCTTAAATTTTTATAGCTTATAATTCATCCGTGGAAAGTGTTCGGATACCCACATGGTCATGTCATAAGAAGAGCATGGTCATGTGGCCAAGGGTTATCATGTCGAGTCACGTATCTCCGATCACAGAATCTCTATAAATGTGATTCAGTAACGATTCAGTTGGTTTTTATGATATTCAGAAAAGAGTCAGTCACAACTATACTATTGACAGCCAAAGGCGAAACCTGTGGCGGGCATGCAATATCCGCTGAGCTGAACTGAACTGAATTTTATTGCTTCCATCACTTTACATAAAAATTAATATGAACTAGTTACATTTTTTCAGCAACAATCTTTAAAATCAAAAGCGCGACGAGGAGTCTATAAAAAAAGTTGTAATGCTTGAGACTTCGCTGGCTTTTTTTGTTCGTTCTCCTACTAGATATTTTATGAAGTCTTTAACGCCTCTGCTTTTTCTGAGGTTGTTTTCTTCCCTCTTCCAATAATAGCTCTGCAAAAATTCATATAATGATATTGTGATGTTTTCAGGTGGTTTTTATTCTGACGATTTTGGTTATGTGGCCCAAGACTGCAAGAAATGTCCAAATGGCTCTTATGTTCCATATGACCAAACTCCAGGAAAATCAGTCCTTGATTGCAAGACATGTCCCCAAGGTAAACATGTTTTGGTACATAAATGCGATTTGCCGGCGGTAAAAGCTTTGTATGCTCGAGTTAAGGACATTTCAAAACCAAAGGAAAATTTTTTTTTCTCTTTTTCTTTAGAAAGACCGGCCATGACCATCAAATGACACCTGTTTTTATTTTACAAGTTTTATAAGTTTTATTTGTTTTGATAAAGAAACCTTAAATGAAAGTGTCGCGAACTTTTTGTTTGAATACGCACACCGTTCAGGTTTGAGTTGCTTAACTTTTTTCATACAGCAAAGTAATCTCTTACTTAAATTAATAAATAAAGTAGCTGTACGTCCGCTAAAAAAAGTATCAAGAGGTTAGCCAAGTAATAAGCCAATCATATTAAAGATTTGGGGATTTGAAGCCATTAAGTAATTGCCGCGAATTGTTTTTAACATGACTAACTTAACTGCGTTCGGATTGAACAACATCTCTAATTCAATTCAATTTTAATTTAAACTCTCACAAACATTAATTTTACAGAGGTTTCAGAAAAAAGTAGAATACATATCTGTCTGATTTTCCAAAAACATGCCGGCAGATTTGAACCCCTCCATTCCGTTAGCTTGTGAATTCTTTTTTTTTTTTGTTGGGGGGGGGGGGGGGGGATGCTTTCCTAATGGCAGCAGCTTGTAGAGCTTACCTAGCATGAAATGTAGAGAACTTCTTGCTGTTATCTATTTATTATTATTATTTAGCCCCACCCGCCCCCCCCCCCCATTCCCTTACTTTTTTAAATTGGTGAGCCCAGGCTACGCTCGTCTGAATTTCAGTTTGCGCGATGACTCTGAGAAGAAGTCGACCGATTAGCGTTCTATAACTGCTGTCTAAAGGAAGTCTGGCCAGAGGACATCATAAAGTCCAATGAAGGTGCAAGTCTAACGATTTGCTAGCAAGCGTCGTCCATTATCGTACATGAAACGGGACTGAAACGGGACGTCATTTAGCCCCGTAATATTAGGCCGTTTGCATTGTGGCGATAATGTTGTGCTTGTTTTAGACAGCAAAGAGCTTTAGCCACATCAGTTTAGGGCTTAGACTTGCAATGGACTAGACATTTCTAGCTGTTGTTGGCGTTATTTGGTCTGAAATTTGATTTGGCTAAAGAAAAAAATCTGTTGAAGTCTGGATTTGGCATTTCCCGCTCGATAAAACTCAAGTACATCCGGGACAGTGTTATTTGCGAGCAAACCATGGCCACGAGCAGTGAAGAACATGAGGTCAAGCGCTGATCGTCAGTAGCATTTCCTTGTTTTATCAATTTTAGGCGTTCTCGGCCTAGCTAAATATCAGGACTGTATGTGATTCGCCAGCGCGGAAGAAATTTATTTGCGTGGCTTCCGGTTGATAATTGACGTAACGACAACATGTTGAGTGTTCGCTAACTCATAATTATGGCCTAGTTTGTTTGAAGTTCAATCGATTCTCGATGAAGGAAACTCTTGTGCAGTCCATTTGGGACGATGCAGGATTTAGAAAGCTACAGTTCAGCTCTCCATCCTCTCACGTTTGGAATAACCGTCCCTCTTTTCGCAGAAAAAATTTATAGGGTCAAAGGTCGTTTTTTTTTAAACAAAATTCGACTTTTGATCGTTTATATCTTCAAAAACGAAATCAAGGAAGATCATTCCAAACGTAGCAAGGTAATTTAGATATGCATCGAAAACGCTCATTTATTGATCAACAGAATAAAAATTCGCCACCAATTCGCCGATTTACCAAACTGAAAAAAAAAATGATCAGGTGACACGTCACGTGATCAAAATAATATGTTAAGGCAAGGAAGGACGCCCAGTTTTATAATCAAGGAAACGTTCATCTTGGTAAAACAAATATAACAAGTGATATAGCTGCCCAACCATAATTCTATTTTACATTCCTGACCCAGGCCTTAAACTGCTCGAGAGGACAATTCGAAAGGGTTTCATAGAGTCCATATCATGTTTGAAAGGATAAACATTTCTCAATTTCTCGTTGTAACCATGTTTAAACATTGTATCCGTGCACGACTGTTGTTGATCTCCGCAGGATTTAGAATTAAAAACTTTTGTCATTTCTTTTTTTTACCAATTATCCACGAGATTACCCCATTTACGGATTAAAATAAACTTTTTTAAACTTTTACAGCTGGTACATGCGCAGTGACCACATTTCTCTACTGAGGTCTTTTGCAAATCGGGCCGTACTACTGAGGCTGATTATCAACTTTTCTATGTTATGCACCTATTATCAGTGTTTGGAGAGAAAATTTTGAACAAGACTGACACAACCTTAAATCTTCACCAGGTACAGAAACTGACTTTTTCGCTGGATATCGTGCTTGTGTGTGCCTGGAAGGTTATTATCGAACTCATCTATTTGAGGAATGCTACAAATGTGGTCAAGGTGGACTGTTATGCCAAGATGACTACGCTTCTTTGAAAACAGGCCACTGGTGGCAATGGAGTAACGAGACATACAAACAGCGCTACAGAGAATTTATCGAAAATCTTTTGGCATCCTCACCAGCATTGGATAATTCCTCCATAAAATTCCCTTTTCCGATTCCAACGCCTTACAAGTGCCCAGTAGAAGAATCTTGTAAAGGTGGTTTGGATTCACTGTGTGAGAATGGGTACGAAGGGCCACTGCGGAGTTTGCAGTACAGGATACTATAAGCAGCTGCAGGTATGCATACAATGTCCATCAAAGAAGTGGATTGCAGGACAGTTGTTAATCATAGTAACTATTGTGTTGATCATCGTTGTACTTTTGGTATGGAAGACCAAAAGAAACACTGATAAGTACCGCGGACGCTTCCTAGTAGACATGTTATTCTCCAAGCTTAAGATCGTCATCGGCTTTTATCAGGTTACTAATGGCCTACTGGAGGCTTTCTCTTACATAAAATGGCCGGGATCTTTGGAAGTTATCGCCAAGTATTCAGGAATACTCCAGATGAATTTATTTCAGATAACACCCGTTAACTGCCTCTCTCCGGGATTACACTTAGATGCCTTTGGAGACTTATGCCTGATTATGTCATTGAATTTCGCTGTCATTGGCACTTTTGGAGTTGTTTACGGGATGTACAAGTTAATCATCTTAAAAAATCAAAACCTTGATGACGAAGAAAAGTCAAACAGAATCTCACAGACAAAAGAGTTTGTGTACAAGAATTTGTTTTTCTTCATGTATGTCACTTATCTGAGCACGTGTTCCAAGACAGCCAGTGTCCTGCCGTTTGCCTGCCGAGAGCTTTGCAGAGATGAAAAAGAAGAACTATGCAAAGCGTACCTCAAAGCAGATTACAGCGTACAGTGCCAAGTAGCAAAGTACAACTACTTGCTCATCGTGACATACATTTCCACCGCATATATCACTGCCTTACCTGCGGCCTCATTCATCGTCCTCTGGAGAAAACGCAGATTAGCATTAGCCTCAACGAACAGGGATACAGGATCTAGCACAGAAATGATCACAGGATTGGGTTTTCTCTTTGAAAACTACCAACCTCGTTCATGGTATTGGGAACTGGTTGAAATGTCTCGTAAGGTAATCCTGACATCTGTTCTCTTTCTCGTGGGACAAGAGAACCGATCCTACATTGGTTTGGCATGGGTCGTCGCTGGAATGTATGGAATTGTTTTCTGTTGGGTCAAACCCATCCAATATGCGTTCGAGAACAGATTGATGTCTACATCTCTCGCCGTCACTGTTTTCAACTTGGGTATTGGAGCCGTAAGTCGAATTCCAGCCGAGAATATACCAGGCTTGATTGACCGTGACACAGAGGCAGTGACATTCAAGATATTGATAATTGGGGCAAACACGTTAGTGATTGGCCAGCTTGCTGGTAAGATGTACCATTAAGGAATAAATTGGTTTACCTAATATTATCTCGATGATTTCTTATTTTCATGTTTATTTGAAGCCTCGTTGAGAACTGCAACTTGTTAAGTTTAGTTAACAATTGTTTCCCGCAATAGAGGTGGCTAGTTGGGGTCGCTATATAGCTGGAGTTTAATTGAATCTAATGGGTGTTCTTATTTATGCGTTCTTATCATTGTTTTTTTTTTCTAAAATCTCGGAAAAACAAAACTAAGGCCTAGGGCAAACGTCGACTTAATTCTAAAGAGTCGACTTAATTCCAGCGTGGTAGCAAACGTCAAACCTGCGTCCATCCTACTTCACAAGTTGCACTTCATTAAAACACGGGAATAAGCACGTCTCCCCGTGCCATTCACTCTATGCGCGACTAGTTACTGCTAGGACTTGCTAGCGAAATGCCGATACTCTTCTCTTCAGACAACGGTAGACCCGGCACGGCTCTCTTTAGGTCCCTGTCACAAGCCTCGCAGTATGCAATGTAACGATAAGTCTTACGGCTCGCTGGTCGTGTATTTGCCTGCACTTGGGAATTTGGCAAATATCTAGATTAACAGCTAAAACACTTGACGGGTGAACGGATAAATGGTTTGGCAAATAGTGATCTTCGCTGAGAAACGTTGCGGAGCGGGGAATAACTCCGCTGAGCCACTGGCTTGACAGCCGGCACTCGTTACGTGATGCCAGAGGCACAGGGAACTTGTTTCTATGCTCTACTCCAGCGATGACACAGTGGAAAACCAGCAAACTTCTTTGGAACTCAACAAGTCTTTATTCTTGAAAGTACTTAACACTACCTCATAGTATAAGCTGATTTTGGTAATCGATTTACAACAGTTTTCGCGTTACTTATGTACTAACTTAGGTAAATACAGTTGTCTTTCGCTATTGGTTTCTACTACAAAAGATATGTATTGTGCATGAGGACAAAATTAGTTTTTCATGCGAAAGATTGATGTATCTATTATTTCCATTGGTTTAAGTTATAATTTAAAAAATCCAGATTAACCAGATCGATCAATTAGTCTATGTGCTACATCTGGACAGATGTTCCTTTCAAAACTTTCCCCAATGTAATTTCTGTACTGTACCTATCGTACCTTACAACATCAATAATTAGATTGAATTATATTGATAACCATATTTGGAAGAAAGGTCAAGGTTTCGGAAACAAAGACCGTTTTCATCTAGCTCTTAGTCCGTACATCCTCATCCTCGTAAAACTACTTCGATGGATTCCTATTGGCTGACTAGATGCAACCCAGAAAGAATATCTGAATTTGTCTATGAATACCCGTTCGATGGTAAGTGAACTAAATATCTTATGGGTCTCAACGAAATCCTTTGTTTGGCGATCGTGTCGGTAACTCTAAGGCCAAATAACCATGTCGATACTAAAATAGTTTTGCGAGTTCCATTATGAATATAGACTTGTATTATCATTTATTGACTTGCAGTTGGGGGAGCGGCCTTTTCTTCTCGTGAGAGTAACGTTTTAGTGGCTGTCTATCCCTCAACGTTCTCGTTTTCTTCGAACACTGAGCATTTATTGCATGTAAGCAATTCGCATCTCAAGCATTTATATTTAGTGTTAATGAAACAGGAGCAACATATTTCCATCACGCTGTGCGATGTCAGCAATGACTTTCGACATTCTCTTCTGGCATTCTCGTCCCCAGAGGCCGCGCTCGTTTTGGTCAGCACCATGCGCATGCTCGTCAGGGGGAGGGGGTGG
>Ga0126339_10001619_pt1 | contig 15479 bp, 4 predicted proteins | sample OrbTmetagenome_2_FD_92532 | JGI IMG/M metagenome (GOLD analysis project Ga0126339, IMG submission 92532) | Coral microbial communities from Petempiche,Puerto Morelos, Mexico - Orbicella T R C metagenome | ecosystem: Host-associated > Invertebrates > Cnidaria > Coral | place: Petempiche,Puerto... | reverse complement strand
GGGCACCGTTTCCATTAATTATTACTCTTGATTGATTTTTTAAATTGATGCCAAAATTGCTTTTTACTTGCAGTGGATATGTGTGCTGAATGTGAACCTCATGCAAGATGCATAAATGGAAAATGTTTCTGTCGGAGGGGTTACAAAGGAGATGGATATTCCTGCAGGAGAGGTATATCGTTTCCTAAAAGACCTTTCCAAATCCAAATATTTTCAATTCTATATCTGTCTTCTCTACATTTTCCACCCCAACCGGTACTACTGCCATTCGATTCACTGGGGTAAAAGCCGATTTGAAGGGCCTCTACAAACAAAGCAAACAAATGCACACATAAAGAGCTCATCAAAAGGGGTTAGAAAAGGAAGTTTATAGACATTTTCACACTCTTCAGTCCAGTTCAAACGTTTCCCGGCTTCGGAAAGATTGAAGCAAGCCCACTTTTCCCGTTTCTTACCCAAAAATTATGTTATTGTGAAAAAGCTTTAAACTGGGTGCATCTAACTGAAGTGGTGCTCAGGAATAAGAAAATGTTAGGTTTGTTTTTCAGTTAAACCAAAAAATAAATGTCCGCCGTACTCCACCACAATCAGCGGTGATATCTGTATTTGTAATCCTGGCTATTTCATGAGCAATACTGGAAAACGCGCCTGTATCGGTAAGTAGTCCTAAATTACTCGAACGGGTTTCTGATGTGAGCAATATGTTACTATGGTTCTGTTCCTAATAGTCTAGAGTTCTACCTATTTACTCAGTGCATTTTGCTGTACCCAAATTCGCAATTAGCCAATTAGAAGCCGTGTCTCCTGTCCTGACATCTTGCGATATTAAGAACTGATATGGCAAGGGGCAAGGATATTATGATTACTATCAAGTAAAGGTTTTTTTTTTGGTGGGTAAAATTGATAACAGGTTTAAAAAAACAGGACATTTAAAAGCTTGCAATTTAACGTTTGTATATATCTAACCCTCAGCGAATGATGATATATCCCGAAAAACATTACAGCATGGGCCAAAGCTTGAAATTCCTCCTCCAGCAGAAAATCCAGTTACACGAAATGGACAACAGTGGTCAGGTACTGAACTAGAAAGTAAACATCTACCTTATATTACGTTGAAAAACTATTTTGTAAAGTCATTGTTTTCGCATTTCATTTAGCAATCATTCTTACAGATGCATTCAACAAAACAAATGCTCTATGTGACAGTTAGCTAGGGACCTTGAAAATAAAATGTCTTGCCACGTTTCGGTGAAATTAATAAGATAGACAAATTCAGAATTTTGTATGGGTGAGTTGCCAACCAGCCAAAGCAATATTTGACTGCTTGCGGCTTCCAAGCAGGTAAGTCATTGTCAGTATTTTAAAACTGTTAAAAGAAAGCGTGCAGTGAAAACTAAACCGTAGAATTCTTGCAAACGCTTACAAATCACTAGGGTAGGAGCAGAATGGTTATATAACAGATATTAAATACTGCTTAAGATCGGTAACAAAAATGTTGTACGGAACGTTGAGTAATGAGCACTTGCCGCAGAAAAAGCACGAATAGTGAATGTCGATCTTTTAGTGGAGATTAAGTACTATTCAATCTGCGGCTACTGTTAGGGGAAGCACATAGACATAGTTAAAGATCGCTATCTACTATTTACTGATTTTAAAGCTTTGATTTCCAGTCTTTTGTTCCTTATACAATTTTTCCTTTCCCAAACAGAAGACATCATAGTCACAGAATACCGTAGCTTGGGATGCTGGGCTGATACCACTGACTGGCGAGACCCTTCAAAACGTGCAATGATGGTCATGGAAGGTTTGGATCCACTCCTGGCTGATAATTACCACGAACGGAAGCAACCAATCAGCAAGTGCGCAGACGTGGCTAAAAGGCTTGGTCTTAGAGTGTTTGCCATACAAAATGGAGGACAGTGTTTTGGTGGCGCAGACGAAAATACTTACAAAACGTATGGTTCGTCAGAGAAATGCGCTGATGGAGTTGGGGGATCCTTAGCTAACGATGTATACAAACTCTGAGAAATCATGTACATGTACCTGGAGTCGATCGGTGATGAATACACTGACTTGCCAGTCGTCCTAAGCAGGTTTCCAAGAGTTATGAATCGTTCAGTAACAACCTCTGTATCTTAAAAGATTGAGAACGCCTGTCTATATGTGTTTCATACATAATTTTCGACAATTTGCAATAAGAATTCGAGACATGCATTTTAAAACATTAGAAATCACCGTTCTGTTTGCTAGCTTGAGTTCCATTGCAAATTTAAATAACCTGAGCATGCGCTCGTTTCTCTCCTGCTAGTAATGAAACTGAGCCAGCGAAAACGCTAAAAATTCTTACAGTTATTGTAAGGTAATCTAACTATACGTTCCAATCCGCATAGGTAAATTTTTTTATAAGGACTGTACAGTGTCCAGGAATGAGAACCCTCTATGTAGACATCAGGCCTAAAAGGGTCAAAATGGCGGCTCATCCACGCAAACATATATCATGAACCTTGTTATAAATGTTAAATCTGGGTTGGATCTTAAAGCGACATAAATGTTTTAGTTTAAAAAAGCAATGGCCCAGTACTATTTTTAGTCTTAGTCTTCATTTATAAGATTAATAAAGGAATTATGCATCATCATGAGTTGTATTTTGTGACAAAACAAGCTGATATAACAGAAACTACCAAACAAACAACGATGGGTGAATGGATTTCAAATAGGACGTGCTTAGAGTTCGCGACTCTTTTCTTGCGTTTGAGACAATTTAAAGAGCAGTGATTTCTGCTTGCTTTGTTACTTTTATTCGGCAATAACCCGAAAGCAATAATGGAATCAAGCAGGTCAATATCAACGACATTGTTGGATAGCGGGAGACTCCAATTATGCGGCAGACACCCTGAGGAGAAGCTTTCTTGACGGTTTCTATTATATTTACTATTTATAGGCTCATATGACTACATTGATACGTAAAAAGAAAGCAACCAAAAAAAAAAAGTATTTTCGACTATACTTCAGCACCAACCTGACTTCTTGTTGTTGTTTATTTGTTTGCTCGTTTTTTTGTGTGTTTGTTTTTCATTTACAACCTGTAAATATTCGATTTTTTTCGAGGGAGAACATTATAGACTTCATTTCTATACAGTATGATGGATTTGAGCAATAAAGGTCAGAGAAAAGTGGTCGAAAATGAAAAGCAAATTACTTATCTGGTTCCTGGCATTTAAACTAGAAAAAGAGTCTTTCTTTTGCGATTTTTCACAGGCGAACATTTTTACCGGTAGAATATATGGCAAGATTGGGGGTTGTTACCCGAAAAAAAGGGGGGGGGGGGTTAAAGGGGGGGGGCATCCATTTCGGGTTTTTGTTTTAATTCCTTCAGGTACAATTACACTCTCCCAACTATTAACAATATAACAAAATTGATGTGTACAGCAACAATCGCTGTTACATGTGTGCAAACTCCATTGCGGTCGAATGAAGGCCGTAGGAAACAGTTTAAACAGTTTTTTTTGTCGCTGTCTGTCGACTGCATACAACCCTAAAACCCAGTGAAAAGTTGCGTGGAAAATTCCATTATTAGACACTTGAATGCGTAGTGTGGCTGGTTGTATTTGCTTAACCGCTTCATATCCCTGCTTATTTTGACCCTATTTGGTTTCCTTTGTTTTACTTGCCATTTTGACATGTGGAAGGAGTGGTTAGTGTTGACATAGGTGATATGGTGATAGAAGTGACAACAATGGAGCAGATCGACAACAAGCATTACACAATGTACGTAAATAATATTTCAAAATGTTGCGAACGAGTGGGGCTAAGCGCGTCGAAATTAATATCATGCAGTCGTGAACAATATACAAAAAAGAACATGATCAGGAAAACTTAAAAAGCAATAGGCGAGGCACAGCAGTCACGCCATTCTTGTTGACCTGCCTAATGTGCCACAAGATTCAGTAATATCCATTAGTTGTCCAAGTTGACAAGCAAAAATCATTTGCAGACACAAATCAAATTAATATGAAGTTTGTTCAAATTACCGTTATTGAGACAATCAATTAGGAAAGAGAACGTGAAGTCTAGAGCTTCACCGAGAGTAGGATTTAGTTTAAACATAGACTTATAATTTATTGGATTTAACCTTCAACCGGCAAAAGTGTTTTTCTGACATCTGCTCCGACTAATTAGGCTTCTTATGACTAAATTTAGCGAATGGCCTATATCGAAATATAAAACCCAGTGACGTTTCCTAAAACGTAGCCAGAGCGCGTTTTAGGGACAATAAGATATTCGTTGCCTCTACAATTATAAACAAACTCGTTGACCATGAGATCAATATTTGCCGCTATTGTGACGCATTTCTGAGATACTTTGATAAAAAAAAAAATGTTCTAAAATTGGCCTGTTATGCCTCATTACTTTCCCTGAACATCATGTATGTAGTTATAGATGGATTTTACTTAGGTGCCACTCCACTGTAGGAATGGTGTGACTTAACTTGTCAATACTGGATTAGCGGTGATAGATTCCTCAGGTTTAAAGAAGTTGGCGGTTTTTGTAACAGCGTTGCCCATGAGAGAGATGCAGTGCTCATTATGCAGAAAACGAAAAAAGAAAAAAAAAATCGAAGTCGCTCACAAGAGTAGAACCCATGACTTCCCAAACACCGAGCGAATGCCCTCTATGCCAAAGTACAAAAAGGTCTCACGGCGAGCAACGCCATTTACCAGGCTCGCACTGACGGGAGACCTTCATGCCGCCAGGACCTGCAACGTTCAGAGCTTACCGTACGGTAATGATGATAGTAAGCTGCTACACTTTAAGCCCGGAAGTGAAATGCAAGAGGATACAACGTTCACCATGTTACAAGCGTGGGACAAAGACGATATCTAAGTCCCATATCAGTTTAAATGCAGTTAAAGGGTAAGCTTATTAGCTCTGTAAAGAGGTCCCTTTCATAATCTCGGTTTCAATTAGAAGCTGACGGTGAATCAATATTAATATAAGCACTATGATGGTTTAACGTAATTTGGGGCCTTTTGTTTGTCTTTATGTCTGAAATTGATCCCCTTTCGTAATTAAAGACTTGATATCAAAGTACTACTTGTTTGCGTATTTGGTTCTAATTAACTCGGATTTAAACCAAATACCTTTAAATTCGATACATTTATTATTGCTCTAAGTTATCACAATAGCCGCCGACTGGACTAATTCTGTTAAGCGAAAACTTACCTGCACTCTTAAGTGTCACTCCGAGTAAGCAGGCACTGGACCACAACAAGGCAACCAGCTTAACGATCTCCGTGACCTCCGCTGGACCAATCAGAAGCTAAATATTTAACTGCTTAGCAGGTAGAACGCTGAACTTGGCATGTGATTAATGAAAAGCAAACAAAAGCCACCGGACACCGAATTGTTTTCGTGTTACCTATATTTCTCGCTTGAAAGACACAATTGTTTGTATTATTAATTGTAGAATTGTGTTTTTACTACAACAGGGAGAAAGATATGTAGTCAAAATATGAAAGTTTTTAGGTATTTTGAGCCAGTTTTTCTGTTATGCGTTTTTCAGTTGTTAGTTGAGTACCCTTGCCAAGGAGAAACGCATCTTGGACAAAGTAATGAAAAATCGTCAGCGAAGAATTCGATTCCAAGAAAGAATGGAAGCACGAACGTTCTAGAAAAGGACTTAAATCGCGGAAAGACTCCAGAAAATAAGAGAGAAAACTCCTCTTCGCCAAAAAAGCAACTGGATTCTGCAGGCTCTTCAGAAAATTATCATGACCGCAGAGGCTTAAACAAAGAGCACAACATCAGCCACAAGGAAGATGTGCCTTTACACATGGCTGCTAAAGCTGATGACAAATTCAGGAAGCCATCTGCTCGGACTCACCAAACTGAAAAATCAAGAGAACATAAAAATAAAAATGTTGCCAATGGGAAAAGCAAAAGGCGGTTAACACACGCTAAGAAGTCAAAACTGACAAACAACTCTATTCCAGTAAAGCCTGGCGACTTTCATCCGAAGGGAAATACTAAGAGGAAAAAGAAAAAGTTATTTAAAAAGTATGCTTTAGTTCAAACATTTTCTCCACTTCAGGCGCAGTCTTTAGATTACCAACCGATTGCTACTGGTGGACAAGAAGCTTTAGCGGCAGGGTATTCTCCATTAATTGAGGGGGACCAAACAGGAGATGTTAAAGACCAGGATCCATCTCAACAGCAACAACCGATCGGTGATGGCAATTCAATATCGCAGTACGATAGCGCAGGGTATCAACAAGACAGCAGCCAGTCAGCTATTGCAAGTTTTGTGAGTAATAATGGCGAAGACGTTGGTCAAAGCGAAGGTAGACAGCAGCCTACCAGTCTAGAACAGGCCATTCAGTTACAGCAAGAGGCTTACACTCAACAGCCTCAGGAGCAAGGACAAGAACAGGATAATGCGAGACCAGGGACTGAAGGTGGGGAACTGGGGGGACAGGCAAGTCAGATTATTGACGGAGGGCAATTGCAATACCAGAGCGAAGAAGCAGGTCAAAGTCAACAGCAAGGTGCTCAGGAAGGAGCTCCGGAACAAGGTGGAACTCAAACTGGTTTTGATCAAGGGGGATTTCAACAGGGGCAGACACAGGAGCTTAGTCAGCAGCAGTCACAAGGCTTTGATGACCAATTGCAGCAGCAGCAGCAGGATCAAGCACAGGAATACCAGCAGCAACAGCAGCAGCCATCGGAGGAGTCACAAGAGCAAGAGGCTGCGTCCTCTGAAACGCAGAGTTTCACGACCTCCACCAATTCCCTTGGTAGTCTGTTCGGAACAGAAGGTCAACAGACAACTGCTGAGCAACAAGGACAGGGAACAGTAACATATGCAAACGAGCAGCCTAGTGAAGGGGGAGATAAGAGCGCGCCACCCGGCGTTCAATACGCCTCCTCCATCGAAGAAGCGCTTAAAGAGCCTTCAGTGTCCCCACAAGACAGCAGCAGCGAAGAAGGTGATGGTCAAGGGAGCCTCGGTGCAAACGATGGTGCCAATGTCATCAATATCGGTGGGGGGCCAGATTCCAGAGAAAACAGCAACAATGGTTTTATGGGAGCGGGAACTGTAAGTGCCCCCTCTGGGTATCAGACCGCCGCTATAGATGATAACGGGAACAATGACCAAGCTGTGACTGGTACAGAAGTCAATGGATATGCTCCAATGAATGACCAGGGTACCAATAGTGACGCAACTGCATTAGAGGAAAATCAACAATCGCAAGGTACCACATCTACAGACAATCAAAATTCTTTTAACTTTGCTGGACAGCAATTACAACAGGCAGGCATTGGGGAGAAGATGCCGTCACTCGATGACGATTTTAACAAGATTGTTGACATTGCAAACAAGAACGGCCCAATGGCAGGTAAATTGTAACATAAATGTTCTTACTACTCTCTCTATACTAAACATTCGGCGCTTATACAAACCCAAAGCGAATCTGCATTGTGGGACACCTGTTTACCAAACAAGTTTCAATCCATTTAGTTCCCTTGATTACGCGTACCGCAAAACACAGTTTAAAGGTCACAACTTCTTTTCTGGAAATGAAAATCGCTGGATGACAAGTATATTAGAAAACATTTTAACATTTATTATTGCTGCGCACTTTTACGCGTACATGGATTTTTTTCCTCAATCGAAAGCTCGATTTGGTTAAAGATGATTTTCGCCTAATCTTTCTTATGCATTAACGCAAGCTTTACAATAACTAACTAATGTAAGAAAATTGTGAAATGAATTAAGGTCAATTAAAACTTAATACTCTCAAGAGTTAATGATAAATGACTGTTTCAAACGATGTAAACAGTCGTGAATTGAGTTTTCTTTTGTGGATGCGCAGTCAAAGGATGTAAAGGATGTCCTCCTCATGCAAGATGCATAGACAAAGTGTGCATAATCAACGACGACCAACCGCTGGCCCATATGCTGAATGCTCTGTCTGGTCCGGAACCAGGTATGCATGAACTGTGGTTGAGATTAACTTTACAATTTTCATTAATTACCACACAATCCAGGATTACGTGGCGAAAATCATAACATGCATACATACTACATAAACAATACACAACGTTTTTCGGTTCTTATGGCACGCACGCCAGAAAAGAATCTAATGTTGCAAACAGCCAAATAAACTGGTATACCATTCCCATTTTTTTCCTGATTCCCTAAAAACCTTCTCGAGGAATGAACGTTTATGTCATTATACTGAAAATGCAACTAAACTAGCTAATTATTGCTTAATGGCCTAACATGCAAATATAGTTACTCTGTTTTCCGGGCTTACATTTTGACGTAATTTATTGCATCTTCTACACTTTCATGTACACGTCATCATATTTTGGTATTTGAAAAGAATGCCATTTTTCCAGTCTCTAAAATCATGATCAGCTGCATTACTGTTTTTAAAGCTTTGCATATGGTATTATTTCCCAAGGATATTATATCTTTCAAACACAGAAGAATATTAGGCTCATTTGTTCAGCAAGCCACTTGACTTTCTCCTGATTACTTCAGTATATTTATTATATGACCGGGGAAATTACTTCATTGCCATTAGCCGGGAGTGAGCATTTTTCTCGCCAGTTTTTAAGTTGCATTGTATTGTATTGCAAATTAATGCAGGTTCGTGATTCTCATAATTGATTCGCATAACGCATTGGATAGTTCTCACGAATATCAAAGCAATTAAAGCTGCATTTATCTCTAAGAATTGGGGTAAACAACAAGTCAAATAAATTTTAAAAAATCAATAAAAGCAAAAAACATTTTTGTCAGTGGGGCCCGTACGAATCAAATATTGCACGTTTCTATGTCAGGTGAACAGTCCCCACCCAGTGAATGTAAAGAATGCCATTACAATGCTAAGTGCATCCAAAGACAGTGCGTCTGTAAGACGGGTTACACTGGTGATGGATTCGACTGCCGCCGTAAGTATTTTCACGCTACCCTTGATTACTCTAAGCATTTCCGATGTAACCTTAAACATGTCGCTTCCAATAATAAATAGTTAAGGCTGGTTTTCACTGACGCGTGAACAGAAGAAGAAGATGTTTATAATTCGCGCCGTTTGTTACGAGAATTTTCAAACAAAAGGAAGTACTTAGTAACACCTTTATGCGCATGCGTACGCTGCTCACGCTTACGCTTGCGCCCAAGTGAAAACCAGACCTTAGTAAAAGCTATTTTCTTTGATACTTCGACTCTTTCGCTTTTAAGCTTTCAGTTTTCCCGGCTGTTTATTTGTCTAAGTATTATAATTAGTTTTCTGCTGGTTTTCGCTTCAGATTTTTCAAATTTATTTTTATTTTTTTTATCCACAACCATGGAGTAAAATTCTGATGCATCGTTTGACCATGCTATTGATTCTTTTTTTTACCAAGAAAAATGGTAAAAAGTGATTAAATCAATAAAGGATAATTGTTCTATATCAGTAATTTCCTGGCGTGTGGGATCAAGTATTTCTTAGCATTCACAGTAAGAGGGATATTTATTTTACCAGTTTTTTACTAATCCTACAGCTGACACTTGTTTACCTGGCTGCAAGCAACATGGAAAATGCATCAAAGGGTTCTGTGTGTGTGATCATCATCATTACTTCAACGGATATGAATGTGCACGTAAGTCCGTCTGCTTATTTCTGTCTTTCTCGTCAGCAAGGATCAGAAATCGAGCTTTTATTGATTAAGCTCCTCTTTAAGTCATGGATTCCCGCCTCGTGTAACAGGATGATGGTATTGTTCTCTTTATACGTTATACGAGTTGATTTGAAAAAAAAGAAAAAAAGAATATTTCTTGCACACCGTCACCTGGGTATCGGAAATATAGCATCCAGAAGTCTCCCTTCCTTCGGTGCTGCTCCCCTTGATCCATGTCCGTGCATGTTCTTTGTTATGGCAGAAACAAACACTGTGTTTTTTCTCATTTTTATACACAGCATACAAGATAACACACAGAAACTGTCCCCTTCAGTGTGCCACGAGATGTCATGACGGATGTCCGCCAAACTGCTGCAAACATCATCGAGTTCTAAAGATTCACTACAACGATGGAAATCTTCAGGAGATAAATATACCACCTAATGTACCGCCCCAGAAAAATGTTACTACTCCCCGCCCAACAGTAGTTGTCCTTAAACCAGAAGGCAAAGTGAATGAACACGTGGCGAACTTTGCATCTGACTTCCAACAGCGCCCTGCTGACTCTGAATCCACCAACCTGGAAGCTGTGAACTTGAAAAATCCTGCTGGAGGATTTGCAGTTTCAGAAATGGCAGCAAGACCCCTTATCGAGGACGAGGCAGAATGTCCAGCGCAATGTAAGTCGGAGTGTCGTGATTCTTGCCCTGTTCGATGTTGTCTTGGAAAGTGCCCATTCATTTGCCTGGAAAACTGTCAGCCATCCTGTCCTAAAACATGCTGTCATCTTCCTGGGGCTAAACACCTGATTCCAATGATGGACCCTCAGGTTCAAGAGAACTTCATGAAAACTATGGCAGAAAAGTTTTGCCCTAGAGCCTGTAAGGCAAAGTGTAATCCAAACTGCCCGCCAATCTGCTGTGAAGTTAATTCCACTCATCCTGCAACTTCAGAAAGTGTAGATCTTCAGAAACTAAAGGGCGAGAGCAAGAATAGTGCCGATTTCTTCAGAAATGCAATGAGCTGGTTTGGTATGATGAACTTTTTGAATATGATGTACAACATGTATGGTAATCTGTATGGTACCAAACATTTCGCCAAATTTCCTGTCAAAGCAAACGATCATAAACTAAAAACAGTTAGCCCTACAAAACCTAAGACCGTACGCACAGAAAACCACTTTAATATCAAGGAGGTTGGTGTTGCGGAAAGTCACAACAAAGCAAATGATCTCTGTCCAGATTATTGCAACAAGTCGTGTCTACATATTTGTCCCATGAAATGTTGCCGCGACAAATCTGAGGGAAAGACGTTAATCAAAGTAGGAAATCCGTTGAAATGCCAACCATCATGTGCGTTGTACTGCTCTAAAACCTGTCCTCCGCTTTGTTGCTCAAAAAATACCACTTCATCATTAGCAGATCACAATCCAACAGAGCAAATCAAAATTGCAAAGCCCTCACCAGTATCTCAACCTCCTAGAACTCAGGCTCTAGCTACCTCTTTACCTAAGCCTCCTGCTGCCTGTACACCCATTTGTCCAGCCTATTGCTATCCAAACTGCTTGGAAAGCTGTTGTCAGAGGGGAGAAGTGAATTCTAGAAAACTATCACAACAACCAGTAGCACCCGATAAAGCCAAACAGTCATACAACAATTTCTTTGCTAAGGAACCTCCTCTCACCAACCAAGATTGCCCGTCCGTTTGCCGACGCGACTGCGGGCCATCGTGTCCTTTGCGATGTTGTGGTCGAACGGTGATATCATCAACACCAACACGTTTGGTAGCTACTCGTCCATCAATTAATTCACCCCTTTGCCCCGGTGGTTGTGCTTCTGAATGCTTTCCTGCTTGCACGATAAGTTGCTGTAGAGCTGGCTTTAAAAAGGAACATTCGAACGCAAACGTTCCAGCAGTTAGTCCAACAAGAAGAGAGCGACAACCGGGTCCAAATCCTCCTTCGTTTCCTCTTCCTCCTCCAGCAGCTGTTTGCCATTCTGGTTGTTCACGATCTTGTTATCCAAATTGCGACGAGACATGCTGCAGAGCTTATTCAGAGCGTGCTTCTGGATTGTCTGATCTTAACAAGTCGGCTGTCTCTTCCCATTTTACCATTAAAGTACCATGTCCGTCTGAATGTAGGCCTTTTAACTGCCTTTACTATTGTCATCATGACTGTTGTTTACCACGAAGCAATACAGCGGAACTGAAAAAACGTCGCTACCAAGACCAAAGGAAATACTTAAGTGACATGAGAAAGGTAAAAGCACCAGCAAAACCAATGCTGGATAAAAGTACTGGTGGTCGAATTAGTAACAGGAGGACAGTGATTCATAAGAGACCGACACACTAGATGTGATCTGTTTGTAGTTATAATGTTAGGAAAAAGTTTTCCCTCCGACTAGAACGATTCCGTGGGTATTGATAATCCCTGCAATCCCAAAGATAATTGCCATTGCCGGAGTCATAACCGACTTAAGGCCTGAAGAGATCACCAAGCTTGGTATCAACATATAGCGGCCAAATGTTTTGGGAACGAGAAAATATCCTTGATCCCGTAGCAATCAATACGAAAAACGCAAGTGAAAATTCACTAATTCCTTTGATCTCGTTTGCGGCGAATGTAGAAAAATAATTATATTATATATCCTTTTGCATACCAATCTCGACTTTAATGTTTTGGCTAAAATTAAAAGAGAAATAGTTACTACAAATTTCAGGAGTTTTTTCATGCAAATACCTAACCAAATTGATTTTATCAATTAGAATTAATATATATAATCATCAATTAATAGAAATGCGCATACCAGATGACTAGTGTAGTCCTGAGGGCGGATAATTACCTTACACCATTCATGGACTGAAAATGACTCGCAGCAAGATCAAAGTGCAACCAATAGGCGCAATTCTAATATATGCCATTAGCTGCAGGTCTTTGATAAGCTACACGTATGCTATGTATGCATGCCAATTATACAACGAACAAAAATGTGAATCAGATAGATAGAGAAAATTATGAAATGGTAATTTATTTATAAAAGAAGTCTTGATTCTTTGTTACGCGTCCTTAACCCTCAGACGTACAGGGTTGATCCTGCATTCTCTGCGGAAATCTTGATATGTCAGTTGCGTGTCCATCAATTTTGACGTTGCAATGGCAACCATCAAATTTCACGTAGGTTTGACCAAAGATCAGCTTTTTTAAAAGAAAGACAATTACTTAACTCTAAGGGGCTGAAAATTCCAGTAGCTGTTCCTTCATTCACTGTGGAAATCTTGATATGTTAATTGTGTGTCCATCATTTTTGACGTTGCCATGGCAGTCATCAAATTTCACGTAGGTCTGACCAAAACTCAGCTTTTCGAGATAATACTGTATTAACAGGTATTCATGAATTTGTACATTTTACAAGCATTCTAACTTGATTTTGTTTTAATTTCGATTAATTCTACGTATATTTTTTGTCAACGCGGATAAAAACCTTGAACTAAGTTTAGACTTCGAATTCAGCCTCTAACGTGCAAGTTTTCCATACGAAATTCGTCTCCAAAGAAGCCCAAAATTCGAACATCGTTGCTATCACTTTGAACAGTACTCAGCAACCAGGCCGCGTTTTCGTGACGTCATTCCGTCCAAAAGATTTTGTCCTAATGGCTTCCGAAGAACCTTTTAACCTTCACTCTGGGTTATGGCTGCTCTTGAGCCATAATATTTTGAGTCAAACATGCTCCAAACTCCGAAATGATAGCATTGAAGATAGTGAAGTGGATAATCGCTTGGAAAAAAAGATTTAGCTGAACTTGTGAAGGATGCCAAGCCAGTTGCAGGTTTTTCTTTTTTCTGCCAATTTCGAGTTGGACGGAATGACGTCACATAAACACAGCCAGGCTGCCAACACAGTTTCAAAATGGCGGCCTCCGAAGTCACTTCTTTCGAGACGAATTTCTTCAGGACAGCGGGCACTGCAGAGGCTGAAACTTAGGTGAGTGGAAAAGCTGCAAGTTTACTTGCTATAGGCGAAGACAAAATGAGAGTGACCTTCTCCTTTAATTTAAAAAATAAAGTAGTGAAATCCAAGATGGCGCATCAAATTACGTCATTTGACGTCATATGACGTAATTATCAATAAAAAATGGAATCATCTTGTAGAGCAATCTCAGGGTTATCTAATCAGTGTAAATTTATTTCGCTCTGCCTTAACAGAACGAAAACCCAGATGGAGGTTCCATCCACCCCACTCCCCTTGTACCACTGTGAGGGGTATGAGTTATCTTGTACGTCCGAGGGTTAACATTTCAGCCTCTCTTATCGTCTAACTTCGCCAATCCGTACCCTGATTGGGAAAGTGCCCACCACAATGCAACTATATGTGCTGCGAAAAAAAAGTGTATTGGATCTTTTCGTTTTGGTACCATGCATAAAACTCCCCAATTGTTAGCCAGCGTCTTATTCTAAAATTGTAATCCACCGGGACAATGTTCAAATCGTCAGAAAAAGGACCTTGTTCCCTTGAGCAAATCCAATGCTTCATCCGTTTCGCGCCTGTACTTTTAAGATATATACATATTGGTATCATTGCAGAATTCAAGTTAAGTATAATTATATTCTAATCGTTAATTCTCAGATCTCGGTGTCTCCTTTTCTAACAATAACAAATGAATGATCTTGAACCGGTTCGGGGGCACAATATGTGGAATTTAAAATGCAAATTATTTCCAATTGTGCGATGTCTCACTCCTAAAGCTACTCACAACTGTTACAATTCTCATTTAATAGAGAACCAAGTACTTCAGATCATAAGATAAATTAAACTCATAAACGACTGCTACAACCCGTGGAATGCAATAACGAAGAAACGGTATTGTTAGCAAAATGTTTTAAAACACACTCTGACTCGACACCACATTAAGGAGTTGTAAATGTGTCAAGAAAACGACAAAGATGACAGTCATATGAAGAATAGCCTTATTTATTAAAAAAAGCAAAATGAATTCCAATTTCAAACCAATATTTCAATCAGTTTTGACATTGCCAACCCTTTCTTTTTTCTGAAGTAACATGATTTTGCTAATTATGACTGGGTATCGTATTGTAATATTGCTATAGACTCCAAAAACTAAGAGGAATTTTTAGTGGGATGGAAACTGCCCATTGACTTCTTGTTCCATCTCAGTAGCCATAACAAGAACCTGTCGTTCCACGTCACTAGGCATGGGCAGTAACTGGTTATATGGAATAATCGCACATTTGAAACACAGGATGCAAGAGTGTGGTATCTTCTTTGATCTTCTTAATACATTTGTCTTTCTTTTTTTTTTTTTTTGATGGCAGAGAATCTTTTTAACCAGGATTAAAGAGAGCCCCAGAACTGTTGTAGCAATGTGGTAAAAGTAATTCATAAAGCACTCTTTGTTCCTCTATTAGAAATTTTAAGCCGTCGATGATATACAACAGTCATGTTTACAGGAAACTAAATATAATTTGGAAAACAAAAGCGTCAAGGTCATTTTAACAGCGTTGGGTTTTGTGACCTGAGGTTCTGCGATTGTATACCTGCACATTTGTACGAGACACTTGTAAACGCTTGACAGCACCTTAATTGCGTCGTTGAAAGATTTCTTTGACGCTCCGTTAAACAAGCAAGCCATCCATGAAATGACTTTGAAAAGTCAAAGAGTGCTCATTGAATTTTATACCCCCCCCCCCCCCCCCCCCCCCCCCCCCCCCTCCAACTATAAAACACCCCCCCCTTCTTCTTCAACAAGACGAAAACAAATTTTTTTTATTTTTTTTCTTTTTTTTGTTCGTC
>Ga0126339_10001617_pt1 | contig 15487 bp, 10 predicted proteins | sample OrbTmetagenome_2_FD_92532 | JGI IMG/M metagenome (GOLD analysis project Ga0126339, IMG submission 92532) | Coral microbial communities from Petempiche,Puerto Morelos, Mexico - Orbicella T R C metagenome | ecosystem: Host-associated > Invertebrates > Cnidaria > Coral | place: Petempiche,Puerto... | reverse complement strand
GCTGCTGCTGCTGCTGCTCAGTGCCTCTTCTTCTCCTAAAAATGCAACTCACCAACTACCATTTTACGGGCACCTTAGGTGCTTCGTGTGATGTGACACCCAGTAGTGGGAGCCTGACTGGCGAAGGCCTGCTCTTCCTGGTCAAACAGCGCCAATCATCTCTTTGGTTTTGGTGTCCACTTTGTCCCTTTCTTTGACTTTGGTAACTGTTCATTACTTCTCTTATTCACGTAAATTAAATTACTTAAGTAAGGATGAAAGCAAGTTTCTCGACAGACATTCCATTGAGATCGAGATGCTGTGCATAAATGTGTTTGATGTATTTGTGCGTCTGGCCGCCGGGCTGACCCACTGCGGTGTCCCTCGTATCCCGAGTAGTCTTGTATTCTCTCAAGACTCCGCCGGGCAAAGAAATCGTCAAAAATCGCCAACAACATTACCTAAAATCGTATAACTAGACGCAATGGGGTTGGTTATTTCGCGCTCTTATTTTACGAGGTTCAAATGAGGTACATTTCGTGAGCTGTAAAAGGTGGAGGTGCTAATAATGGTGGCTTTATATGTATAGTAAATAGTGTACGAGGGTGATATCACGTCCACATTTACAGCTGGTATCTCGCTCTCTTGTTTAGCTTAAGGCCCTAGTGGTCCAACTTCACGAGTCAGCCGTGATAAATCGGTCTCCCTGTTGAGTATGAGTGAGGCAGAGTTTCTTAGTGACCCGAAGGTCTAAGATAAACGCTTGAGGCGCGAGAGGTGACAGGTACGCAACAACTCACACCGCACCACCCCCGAGAGGACGTGTGCAAATGGGCAACATCTGTGAACAAGCATTTAAAGACTCTCAAATTCGTAAAAGCTTTAACTGTCTCATAAAACTGGCAGAACTTTGACCTTTTCCAAGAAATAAAGGATACCCAACACTGAAAAAAATGCAAGAAAAGACTATCGTTTAGGCAGTCGAAAGCTTGTGTATGTCTGTGTTTTTTTATATTTTTAGAACGTTTTTAAATTTTACCATTGACGGAACTTTTACTGTGTAGCGCATGCACGAGAAAAATTAGTTTGAATTTTTCGTTCAGGATTTCCATCTTTTGCTTTAATTTGACGAGTTATTTAAGCTGAATTCAAAGTCTATTAGCAAATTTGTACATCTAAAACCTTCGATATCTAATGCATCTATGAATATGAACAAAGTATATATGAGAGTATATATGAAATAATTCATATTTGAACTGCGGTTGTAGATGAAAGTGAAGAATGATCATCGCAAACAATTTTCCAATTTAAGCAATCCAGTTTAAGCAATCGCACCGGTATTCGCGGAGGTCACGGGTTCGAATCCCGTTGAAGCCCTGATTTTTTCAGGCTTCTTCTTTCCAGTTGCTTAAGTTGGAAAATTTACTGCGATGATCTTTCTTCACTTTCAATATATACGAACAAAGATAGCATCAAGTATAAGTTGTTAATTGGGCGCCCAGGAAGTAGGTTCTTTAGAATTTCCAACTGTTCGTAAATGGGAATTAAAGTAGATGTCCACTCGTGCTTTCTTTGCTCTAATGTTGGGTATATAGCCCGGGGGTGGGGGTGGGAGCGGGGTACTCCTTAAAATGGGCTGTATAAATATATGCGGCCCCAAAGGGTATGTTTTTTGAGCAATTTTGGTCTCAAATAAGGTATGGTTTTCCAGTGCACTCTAGTCTTGAATCCGGTATGTTTTTTCAGAAAAAGCTACTTTTTCATTATAAGGCAGGTCTGAAACAGTGTATTGATTTAAGTGTCACGTCTTAGATAGGGTTTCGAATTTTTGGTCAGATCATAAAAGAGTTGGGACAATTGCAGATTTTGGTATTTAACAATAGAGTAAGGGTTTTGGGAAGCGGGCCGCACGTACGTACCCCCCACACAATTTTTCTGGGAGAACTCCACCCCGGGAGAGTATATAGACAGCAAATGTTGAATTGAAGAGTAAATTAAACAAAGACCTGTTTTTCAGCTTGAATGAAATGAGAGTTGCCAGTTGTTTATGAACAAGGAAAGATAAAAGCTGCGGAAACTATATACTAGCTCTGGCAAAGTACACTCTTTTATTTATTAAAATATGGTTTTTCCGGCGTAGACTTAGCATTCTTATTTTTCTGCCGATTTTAGGCTGACAATACTCCTGTCAATATTCTTAGATTATAGCGTATGACATTTCTGTCTTAGAATGTATTGGGGTGTCAACTACAAGTGTGTATGACACACATAACTCCTTACGTTCAGTATACTGAGCATCGAACATACGGCTGCAGGGCTGTTTTTGTGGGTTTTTGGCAAGTTTTGCGGTCTAGAGAGAGGACGAATTTTATACGGTTCGGTTAGAAACATGTTAATGCAATGTATTTGCAACTGTTCAACACACAAAATTATATTCTTTGCAAAGTCTCGGCCTAGGGTTTATCTTGAAATATTCTTAAAATTTCGCAAATTTCAGGTTCGACACTTGTAAAATGTATTCTTACAAAAAGATAAGAATGTAGCTGTCATTTTCAACGAAAAACACATCAATGAATTGCACGAAATTAATTTGAATCTTCGACCTAAACGAAACAACCACTTAAGGACGGTGCCTACTAAATACAGAGGTTTTTGCGCCAGGTTAGGACCACGCGGAAAAAGTAGATCTTTGTAAGGGTTATTGGCATCCACAAAGAAAAATTGGGGAAGCCACGCATTTTTTCGAGATAATTAGCCTTGAATCTCAACAAAAATGCTGACATCAGCATTTTTCTGAAAAAAGAAGGAAAGGATATTTCTTCACAGATGTAGTTAGAATTCGCCTTTATATACAGAAAAACAAACACATTTATAAAGATCTTAAAACTACATGGTAAATGGTAACATAAAAACCATTTTTGGTATGTTTTTAATAACAAAATCGTTGCCACAGCGTTTTTAGCGTCTCTGACAACCTTCCTCTGGTTCAGCTAAAATACAGTCTAAATACCTTTTGCTCACAATCAGAAACTAATCACGTGTTGAATAGGCTTACCACTTCCATTTCATAACATAAAATGTAGGGGTAACCGCGCGTTTTTTAAAGTTATTGATCTTTTTTGAAAACTTTTACGGTGCCCGTAACATTTTTTCCTGTCACCTCCCTAGTAAGTAAAACAATTGCGTATCTCATGCTTGTTTCGCGCGCGCACTACGCCATGTGCAGGTACATGTTTACAATTAGATTTCAGTATAATTTTCGACAGATAACGGCTAGTTTTTCAGCTTGAAGACGTTAACAGTTAGTGGTTAGCGATACGCTGCTAGTCTGGTATTCCTGGTTTAAGTACAGGTTTATTAAACTTGATTTGGTCACAGTAGGAAAACTTTGCTTTCATTTTAGTCGTGTACTTGGTAGCGTAGTTGATTGCTTCACTGTCAACCCAGCGCGCGCGTGGCACTTAAACCATGCTTGCGTGATGCGCAGAACATGTGCGCACTAACAAAAGTAGGTACCGTCCTTAAATGCTGAAAAACGTTGATAGAAAGGGCAGATGGAGAACTTAATTCCAAATAATGAGGCCTTTCCTAATATTAATATGCCCCTTTCTTGAGAACATCGAAGTTAGCAATGGCGTTCTCTGAAATGCAGCTTTAAGTCTTGCCGACCTCTCCCTTCTCGCTAGGGTTCATATCATGTGAAGTGGGGTAGCTTCGCTGAAACTAAACAAATTTGGTAAGATACCTGTAGCTCCTCGCGAAAAACCTGCAATGATAGACTGACATGAGACTGAAAATCAGAAAATAGATGCCATTTTTTTTGATCAACAGTTTTACTCATTAAATGCGCGACCATTAATTCCATTTTTCTAATAGCTTGAAAAGTCACGGAAAAAAATATGAACAGAACTGTCAAGTTAAGATATCATCTCCTAGAATTAAAACAAAAGTCAAACTGTTCTGTCTTGAACTGTTCATGATATCAATCCCTATTAGAATTTGTTTCCTTAAATTTCCTCTTTCAAGAAATAACTTAACTCATACTTTGTGCTCAGAAGATACGAAAGTAAGAGGTTTGAGTCCAATAGTTGGGATTATAAATTTGTATTTTTGCCCTTATTTCGATGTTTATCAAAACTAAATAGTGCTAAACTGTAGAAAGTCTGTCTTTGGCAGTAAAACCATCTGCTCGGGCGGCTAGTTAAATTGTTTTTCTAAATCAGAGAGCTCATGGATGACATTTTTGACAATTAAAAAGCATGAATTTTAATCAAGGCATTCTAGCTCAGAGCAGTAGCTAGCGCCTACATACAGCTAGTCATATTGCAGAGTAATGGCTACAGCAAACGTTTCTAAAGACGAAAACCAGACCTTATTTGCCACGACGCTTGAACAAGTCTACTGCCCACCAGATTTAACTGCTGGAATACATGGCCAGTACACATTAGTCTCAGTTTTAAACTCTTCTCCGTCCGTCACTACATTTCTTGGAAATACTCTGATCTTCTTTGCTCTTCGCAAGGAGTCTTCACTTCATCCGCCGTCCAAACTTTTGCTTCGCAGCCTTGCAGTTACTGATCTATGTACTGGAGTTATTCCACAGCCCCTCCTTGCTGCTCAGTGGGTGACTGCAATGAATGGGCATTGGAAGATTTGTCGCCATAGAGCAGTTGCAGCCTGCAGCAGGAATTATTTTGTGTACGATTTCTTCGTTGACACTGACTGCGATTAGCGTGGACAGACTTCTCGCCCTGTTGTTAGGACTGAGATACAGACAAGTTGTAACTTTGAAACGTGCCTTCTTGGTCATTGTTTCCTTTTGGACTGTGTCCACGGTCTTTTCAACGGTCAGGCATTTTTAAATTTCCCCAGTAGCCTTAGGGTACGCCATTATAGTTGCTTCACTGTGTATAGCAACCTCGATCTTCTGTTACACGAAGATCTTCTTCACCCTTCGTCATCAGCGACATCAAACACAGGACCATGTTCAGCAACCGAGCAAAACAAATCAACTGAACATAACGCGATACAAAAAAGTAATGTCCAGTGCACTGTGGTTGCAGTTCACGTTAGTCGCTTGTTATCTACCACATGCAATAACGGTAACTTTGACCATTTTCACTGAGCCATCTTCGTTACTTTTAGTCGCTGGCAGTTATACATCCACTTTAGTTTTCTTAAACCCGTCATTAAACCCACTTCTCTACTGCTGGAAAATTGACGATGTAAAACAGGCAGTGAAGGACACAATCAGACGAGCACTTTGCTGTTGATCGAGTAAACTCTTGTGGAACTATATCATACCTTTAAAGGAGCTCAGTCACTGTATTTTAAATTATTTTGGCCGCGTACAGAATTACCTTTAGATTGAAGGAAACTTTAAAATAGTAGGTTCCTATGACGGAAGAAATCAAAGAGATACTAATAAACCATAAAGGAAGAGGGAAGGATAGACAAGATTGACACGGATTACAAATGACGAACTTGAAAAATTTAGGCGAAACTTTTCAAGATGCGCAAGTCGTGATGTAGTTCCTTGAACTTAACAAGAAAAAAGTAAAACCGATACGGTTGAGATTCTCCAAAAGCTGTTTTCATCTAAGAGCTACGCTCAGTTTAGTCTATAAGTATGTTGACGCCTTACGTGCTTTTGTAGGAGTAAAAGCGATTATAAAATTCCTTCTTGGTAAATTATAAAGTTGTACTGAGGATTTGTTCGTAATTGCGAATAAAGAGATGAGGATGGTGCAAAACACAAGTAAAAAGCCATGTTATGACTTTTAGATGGAGATAGATGACTAGCCGCCGTTTGGGAAAGGAGCTGGTGGGGAGGGGGGAGGAACATAGAACGGACTCGACAGAGCGGCGGAGAGCAGCTGTATTGCGTCTCAAATTTCATCATTTGTTTAGCATAATAGAATGAATACATTGACAACAGAAGCTAACATGTGAGCCGGGTGATGGACTACATTATACGAGTGCCCATTAAGCACACTAACTCAGCGTGGTTGAGAAGAAAAGGGATAGCTGTCATTTTACAGCCCTTTAGATGAAGAAAGGGGAAAGGCTGCCTTAATTTTATTCTTGTCACGAAAGGGGGTACATATTTCTGCAGCGGCCACAATAAATATTATTAACGTAGAATTAGATAATTATTGACAGGCAGTATTCGCCTTTTAGGAGGGAGTTAAATTCTAATAGTGCCTTTTGATTATTATTTCTCGTTCTGTTTTCAACGGTATAAAATCATAAAGCGTGCTGTTGAGTGCAGAGACATTCTTTTAACATATTTAAGATGGATATGATCTAGAAGTCAATTGGAGAAACCTATCAAATCGTGCTATCAAAGGCAAAGGTACATGGTGTACCTTTTGTACGTACATTTTCAAGAAAGCTGCTCGGTTTTTAATCTGATATATATTGAAAAATTAACCAACTCTATAGTTTATACCGTCAGAAAACTAATAATACGTTTTTTGAAAAGATCTAAAATATGGATATATTGCAGAAAAATGATCGTAACAACTTATATAATCAACGACAAATGGAAAACAAGAGATAAGGGCTTCACGAGTATAACCGAGGGAATACATAAGCATTTGGAGCTGGAAGAGTAGATTTTCGTGACAAGCTGTTTCTGTCCTCAAATTACCTGAAAATTATACCAAACAACTCATGGAGATTCCAGACCCAAAAAGCAAACTGTTGTAAAAATCTGTAAAAGCTATTTCAGTTTTAAAACGAGCAATTTTTTATTTATTTATTTATTTATTTATTTATTTACTTATTACAATTTAATGGCGAAGATAACATGGAAAATACAAGCAATAAAAGAATAAAATAGTCACAAGGATGGTCAGCAAAAGAGACAAAGTCCCCATACTAGGCAGACCACCTGATTAAAGCAAAAAAGAGGGAAAAAAAAATTAAGACTTCGTTGATAACGAAGGGAGGTTTACATTTCGTATTTATGTTAACATGTATATAAATGTTTTCTTGAAAACAACGAAGGATGAAAGCAAGTTTCTTGACAAACAATTCGATCTAAATTCCATTGAGACATGCTGTGCTTTTGGTCGCAGGGCCAGCTATCTATGCTCACTCTTTCGACCCGATCTTGAAGCTGCTTTGTCCGTGATCAACGTTCCTCCCTTTCTCCCTCCCTCCCCCCGTCCACTCCGGCCACCCCCATACCTCGAGTAGTCTTGCAATCTCCCCAGACTCCGCTGGGTAAAAACATCGTCGAAAAACTTGCCAGCATTATCAAAAAGACGTAAAACTGGACGTAATGACTGCCGATCAGGCTAATTTTTCGCGCTCTTATTGCTATTTTACGAAGTTCAAATGAGGTACGTTTCGTGAACTGGAAAAGGTGGAGGTACTATTAGTGGATTTATATTTATCGTCTACATTTCTTTGAGGGTGAAATCACGTCCACGTATACAGTATCTCGCTCTGTTATGCAGCATAAAGCACTAGTAGTCCAAAATCGCGAGTCAGCCCTCAGGGGTCGGTTTCTATGCTGATTAAGCGTGAGGACTAAGTTTCTCAGTGATCCGCTGGCGAGAGGCGACAAGTACACCACCCCTTTCCCCTCAACCCACTACCCCCAGCGCTTCCAAGAAGACATAATTAGGGATCTAGAGCTTTTAACAGTCTCAATTGAATTTGGAAATTGACCTGCTTTCTTAGCTTGGCCGTCATTCGGCATCAGGAGAAGGAAGAGCTAGTTGAGTCGGTTGAGCAGGTTTCATGTACCCGCAAAGGATAGAGCACACAACAGACCCAGCAGGAATACATTTGGGACTTAAACGGCCCTCTTGGGATTGGCCATCATGTAGCCTAGTGTAGCCGTACCCATCCCCTGAGGAAAAACGTTTTTCCTCAGGGGGGGGGGGTGGGTACGGCTACACGTAGGCTAGCCGTCATGAAGCGTCAGGTGAAGAACTCGTTGAGTCGGCAGAGGGTAGGGTAGTAACGTTGTCCATGGAGGCTTTCATGGGGACGATTCCATCTAGGATCTCCCCTGGGGCTGCAGCGCTGGCTGCAGCGCTGGCTCCATGGAAGTGTTCCCTTTCAAGTTCTTCCATTGGGAGATAAAACCATGGTTAATAGAGGGAAATGGTTATGAAACCTGGCAAAGTTCTTTGTTGTCTGTTTTTGTTGGCTGTTTTAAGGGCTGGGTCTGCGAAAAAAACTGGCAAAATACAAAAGTTGGTTGTGTGTGCTTGTGCAACCAACCGATGGAAACATTGCAAGCATGTAATTCATGCATAGTCAATGAGCAAAACACAAAATATGTGCAGGATCAAGGACATTCCAACATAAAACTTTGCCTGTTTGTTTGCTTCTTAGATCTTAACCATTTCCTCTCTTAACTATGATAAAACCTTGATGAAAATGATCCAATCAATCGGAGTAAACTTGCTGTTTTTCAAACAGTTTGGAATAAACAAGTCAAATCGTGATTTCCCAATCGCGCGTTTTTCCGCTCTTGGCGTCTGTTACGTGTCTTACTAATAGTCTATGTAAACGATAGAGTGTTTCTGTCGAGCAACTATTGGCTGATAGTTGCCCCACGGAAATTTGATGTTCTTAAAACTAGCATATTTGCCCTGGAAGCTTCGCTTAATTCTCGGGCAAATATTAGTTTTAAGAACATCAAATTTCCAAGGGCAACTATCAGACCGATAGTTTCGAGACATCAACACTTCACTGTCTTTATTGTTCACCACTAAATTTCTTCCGCGCGACACTTCAAAAATCATATTGAACAAGAAGATCTGTTAGATCTTAGCACTACAGTCGCAATGCAGTGTACATTCCAAAACAGTCCTGGATGATTCATTGACTACTGTAGACACCACATCACTCGATCAACACAAACTGTATTATTGCACCATCAGTCGTAGCTATTGTGAAATCTCCGATGACGTAAGCTTAATCTGGAACTTTCTTCAGGATACGTATGGGCATGAGGATACGACCAATATTAACAACAGCTTTCTGTCTTAAAAGTCAGGATTAAATTTAGTTGTTCTTTTTTCCTTGAGTAAAGGGCTAGCAAAGAAGTCGCACGAGTCAAATAATTCAACAATTACGTTATCCACGGCTATCTTTAGTATGGTGGTTATTTCCCTACCCATGACGTAATCCTTGCACGTTCTGACACGTTCTTCGCTTGGCTGGCAAATAGTTAATTTTCCGTGCGATCTCTGAACTCGTTTCAATAAAACAGCGCGACAATTCACTTCTCTTGTCTAAAAATACGAAAAATACTCGGAAAATTACAGTTAGATCAATGTTTATCGCTCCTGGCGAAATAAAAGTTTCAAACAAGCACGATATTAATCAACACGCTGCCCAAGAGAAAGTTGCAACGTCGACACATTCCATGAATGATGCAATTGCTTTTTTATGTATTCAATACTCGCTTCAAATCAAGCGCGTCAATAACATAAAAAGGCGATATATTCTTTACTAAATAAAAAGTGGAATATTCATAAAATTTGCAGTACAGTAATGTTTTAACAGCTTTTGGCGAACAAAGATCATAAGTTGCGTTATTCGAGATTTGGGCGGGCGGAGGTCTGAGTCTGGTCACCAACAAAACAAAAATAAGCCCCGGGTAGAACATGAACCGCGCTCGGCCCATGGCCGCGCGGTTAATTATTTTCAACTCTTTTTTTTTAGATGAAAGCCGTTAAAACCAAGTATAAAATTTGAAAACCCCACTTATGTTGTCTATTTTTTATAAGCCCACTTGTTTACAAAAAAATGCTCATGGACGAGTACTATCCATACGGGTTATTTCCTCGGAGGGGCATTATGAGCTGATAACGAACATTATCGCCTCACGTGATCAATTTAAACCAATAGAAATCGGAGAAAATTTAGTGGTGAACTATAAGACTGGAGAATGCAGAGTGAATGCGAATTCCATATTAAACAATTTGCATAAATTGCATTAAATTAGAAATTTTGACTACAATACTATAAAGATATCAGATAAGATGTGTTACTGAGCAGAATGTGAAGGATTCAGACGCCCTGAGATATGCACCCGCGTTTTAAGTTTTCCACATATTGGGTCGTGTCAACATTTGCAGAAAACCGTGTAAACGTGTAAACGTGTAAACATGTTCTCCGTGTTTCTATCGAGTTATAGAAACACTCGTGAAAGTTTGGGAGAACTCGAAAAAGCTGTGGAAACACTTGCCTGCGGCTCGTGTTCCCACAGCATTTCTCGTTCTCCCAAACTTCCACTCGTGTTTCCATAACTCGATAGAAACATGGTACATGTTTTCTATTTCTTAATTGTGGTTGCCTTCACTTTCAAAATGGCGCAGTGTACGGGCGCAGTTTCACCGGGAGAAGTCGTAAGCAAAGCCTTCCCTGAGTTGTTAAATTATTTGGGGGAGCTCTCTAAAACCTTTGATCAGCGTCGAAATTGCCTCAACATGGAGCTGTCTTTACTATTTATCTCGTCATTCAACCAAGCCAGAAGCATATCACCTCGTCGAGGTGATATGCTTCTGACCAAGCTTATCAAATCTGTGCCAACTAAAGAGAAATTTAAATTCAGAAAAAGGTTTCTTTCTGAGAAACATCTTGCCTGTTGTTTCTTTCCTTGCGTCGGTGTGCGTTTCGTCTGATATGGTCAAACAAAACAGTGATAAAGAGAAACAAATCTCATTTCGATTACCCAGGCAGAGGGAAATTAAATGTTGCCGAGCGTCGGAGCGTCAAAAAAGGCGGGAAAATATATGGTCACCGGTCTCCTGTCATATGATCACCTGGAACTAGTAGGCGGATCAGGGGGTGGCTCCTGGGGTTTAAAAACATTTTCATGCATGCGCACTCATGCAAAACAACATGCTTATTACAAAATGTCATTTTTCAAAATTTCAATGGAAGGCGTCGTTGCTTAAACTCTTGACCTGTCAAGCGACTTATTTCATAATCAACGCCTGAATAATTAGAAAGGATTCTTTAGGCAAAGTCATCTAGAAAGCCACAGCGCCGCACCCCAAATTCCAGCCATCCCGAAATAGACCGAATTCTTTCGTAATGAGTAAGTGATACATTCGTCCGCCTGCTTTATTTCTCTTTCTAAATAACTGCTATCAAGGGGTTTGTTTGCCACGGCAAACACGGTAAACAATCTCATTCAATTTGTAAACACAGAATACATTAAAAATTGAGTCGATTCAAATTTGGTCCACGCACAGCAGTGCACGGGCACGTGATCATGCCGTGTGTGAAGGGATCATCCTGAAGATTCCAACTTGCGTATAAAGGCAGGTGGCAAACAAATCTGCAGGCAGTGGAGCTGTTTGAGAACAGTCTGGAAACAATTGTATCGGTAGTACTAATCAGTTTTGACCTCGAGGGATGAAATTCCACAAGGTGTGATTGCTCCATTTTGTTTATCTTCTTCTGTAAAGCTAATCTACCTTACGAATTGGGTACGTGACGAACACCACACGCAGGAACCTGAGTTGGACCTTTTGTTAAAGTAAAAAAAAACAACTACGTGGACCAAAAGTTAAAAGACAGTTCCTGCGCTTTTCCCCTTCATCGTGAACGAAAACAGAAAGATAACAATGGTATTTAATTAACAGCACAATGGTGGCGACATGCCATATGATTGTGGAGATATTGATTTTGAACTATGTACTCTAACATATCCACTTAATTATGGCTTCAGTCCAAGACCAAGGGTTTCAAGTACTTTCGACATCTCTTCCACCGGGCTTGTCAACCATTGTAGGTCGTGTTAAGTGAGCTGACCTACCTCGCTCTCCAAGCAAGAGTGATGGCGGATAAATTTTACTAAGTTGATCAGTTTAACTTGCCAAGATCATTCCAACAAACCACTGGATTCAGCTGAGGCTTACACAAAACAAAATAAAAACGGAATTTTAAAGGGTCTTTTAGCTGAAATATTTAAATACTTCTGTTCCGGAAGTCCTAAATCTTTCAAGTACTCGAGCTGTGAAAAAACGAACAATAGTGATTATACATGAAGTATACACGATGGAAGAGGCTACAATGGAAATACAAGATCTTTATCTCCAACAATCAAAGTCAGTAAAGCTTTGTGCGCATGTGCCTTCGTGTTCAACGGTACGCGACAAAGACACAAGTTCCCTTTTAAACTTTATGCCAACACTGCAATATAAATGTCACGTTTTGTAGACATTTCGGCGCCTGGCAAATTTTAACACATTGCATTCGATTTCAGCCATGAAACACACCCCAGAATCGTGACCTCCCGCAAATTGCTTTGTGTGGGCTTAGCCTCTCAAACGGGCCAAATACAAGAAATGACATTTTTAGATTTTTCCGGGATTAAACGGTATAATTTCCATTCTCCGGTAAACCGGCAAACTAGAGCACTCTTTTGGAAGCTTTCGTTAATTAGTCCATACACATAAAGTAAACATTCCCACGGATTTCTGGAACAAGGTGTTAATGAGCAGATACAAGACAACCACACAACAGCCTTTGTATGGGTTGAATCTGAGAGAGAGCCATTTTGGCATCTTCTAGAATCCAGGGTGTGATATGCTTTCGGTTTCTAGCTGTTCTTTCGTTTTCGAAAGCAAAAACAAAAAGACCCCTAACGCCTCGGGGCGACATAACCCAATTAGAAGCAAAACAAGCCTATTGTGCGCTCAATTGTCCTCGCTTGCTTTTGTGTCTACAGCTGTCAATCACGTTAACTCTCGTTGGTGAATGACAAGTGATGGCATTTAACACTTTGTTTGCTTTTGCACAGTGACTAATACCATAACAATAACGTCAACATATCGAACTGGTTTTACCGGGTGCAGTTTCAAAACAAAACCTCTTGCCACGGGACACTCACGCAGTTTATAGTACGCCAACCATACTACCGTAAAAATGAAGCAATTCTCAGTTTACTGCGTTCTATTTCTGGTGGTCTTTAACGTTCTGATAAACGGAGCAGTTGTCGTAAACAGGAGTGAGGAAGGTTGGTAATTTTTATACGCAATACGCCTTTACTTCTTTCTCGATTTAACATAAGTCATTTTGTACCGTTTTCAGATTTTGTTTCGAAGCCCGGGAAAGCTCGCCTCACTGAGAGTTCGACATCGGAAACAAAAAGCGAGAAGCCCCCCAAGGTAAAACTCACTCGAAGGGAAAAATGCTGCAATCTAGGGCGAGAAGTGGCCAAAATAGGAGAAACGTGTGATTATACGTCCAATGTGGACCATATTTCTCCCGATAAGCACTTTCACCAAATGAAAACAGCAGTGTGGACCCGTCGTAGCCACCCTATCAACCAGCGTCTGCTTCCAAAGTGTAAACCTTTTAAAGTTTTCTACGAGAAATGCTGTCGCTACGAATACCACCTTATCGAAGCCGATCTTCTCAGAGCCAAGAAAAAGATCAAGCATTACTTGAAGCAAGTTAGGAAGAACGAAGTCGAAGAGGATCAAGGAAGTTCTAACGACGAGGGAGGCCTTCCGGTTGAGCACGGGATCTCTTAGAAGAGACACAAAATTTAGTTCATGGTCCATAGTATACAAAGGTATTCTTATCAAAACTAGAGACACAGCAATCAAAAAGCTGACCTTTTAATTGCGCTCAAGCTGCTGATAATTTTCTTTTTACTTTCTTCGGTATATTACCCTAATATGTAAACGTCATGTTCAGAAAACGGAAACAACATCAATCTTTACGTTAGTACTGTGACGTAGTTTGAAATAATAACGGGCGGTATTAACGTGGAGGTCCTTTAAGTCCTCGAGGCAATATCAAAGACTGCAGGATTACAAAGAATACTATTTTCTAATGCATCGTCACTGACCTATTTGCCTGTAAATAACTGTTTTCATCGTTAAGGTGGCAATGTATAGTTAAGGTAGCACTGGTACCAATTACCCGGCACCGCTAAAAATAATTAAGCCGGCTTCAATTATATTTTCAGATCAGGGAATTCATTCTCCTAGTTTGCCTGCTTGATTGTATTACAATAAACTAAGGAGAACTTAGTCGTAAATCTGTGAAGAGTACGAAAGAGTTATTACGCGAAGGGAAAGCACATGTCTATACATCCTTTTCCTGTTATTTTTCTTACATTTATACACATTGTGTTGTATTATTTTCCTTGACACAAGTTGTAAATAAAAGACAGACGAATCAGCTGCGTCACGGTCGTTTGACTCGGCAATTTTTCCCACGCTCTTGCAAGTATTTTGTTTGGCATACAAATAAGTGATTAATTTAGCCCTTTTCAAAGGTCAACAATCAACACTGTGTAATGGCAACTCAAAAGAACAGATTAAACACCCGAAGATTCCATTGTTCTTTGACTACTCTAATGCATACGACATCGATACGGGCGAGCATATTAAAGTAATCTCGTGAAAGGGTTCTCAGAGAAAACGGCGTAAATGGTGCAAAGTTCCAAACTGTCTGTCATTAGCAGGGAGATAACCCCCTTAATACACCAAGCGACCTTTACTCAGAAAAGTTAACAGAGAATTGCTCTCACTTGCCTCTGGCGTTTTCAAGTTGAAATTCTATTTGCGATGCCGACTTCTAGAATGTTGCAATTAGTTTTGCAAAACGCTCGTCAAATCAGAAGCCAAGTAGATAGAATAATCATGTTATGACGAGTTGACTTCCGATGAAATCTGTGCTAATCTCCAAGAGTATAGCATATAGCGTACCATCCGGTTTTTCTTTCACATGCTGGCACGTTTTTAAAATAGCAATACAGCCAAATGGATCCAAAGGGGTGGACAGTTTAAATGCTCTCCTTACCCCATTTCACCTATACTCCCACGCCTTGTTTTTACAAGAGACAGGAATCAGTGATAACACCATCAAACCACAGTAGCCGAAGATTGAACTTTGTGAGCATACAACTGCTTCGAAGCAGAAGATCCTGAAAGGTCAATTTCGTCAACGCTGCGTGCAATTTTGATTCATTAGAAACAAATTTCCAACCGGATGACCACTCACAGAGCTGAGTGGAATTGCTTCATCGAACGTAACGAGGTATAAGTTATTCCTTCGACTGCTTCATACCTAGTCTGATCCTCCAATCAGTTGGGAGCATTAGAGTCACGTGCAAGCCCAACATTTTGCAAAGTTCGTCGATGACTATATTCTCGCTAATAAAAAGCGTATGTGGAAATGTTCTTCGCGCAATGTTTTAAATAACTGGAAATGTCTTCAGGCATGAGCCAATTTCAACAGGACGTCGTATCGTGATGTTTGCATGCCGTGGAGTGTAGAAGATTTGGTTCAGCGTAATTTGTTGCCAGTTATTCGGAGTAAAGTTAAGGCAGGCAAGTCTTCCGTCTTAACTCACTAAAGTGAAATCTCCGCCTTCCTCATTTGCTGTCCGACCAAAACGACAAGTTTTGAGTAAAATGCAAAATAGAAACGTATTCTTGGTGGAAATTACAATTGGGACAGTTACTTTGTGCTTTTAGTTTCTCTTTCTTTCTTTTTTCTTTTTCTTTTT
>Ga0126339_10001616_pt1 | contig 15490 bp, 10 predicted proteins | sample OrbTmetagenome_2_FD_92532 | JGI IMG/M metagenome (GOLD analysis project Ga0126339, IMG submission 92532) | Coral microbial communities from Petempiche,Puerto Morelos, Mexico - Orbicella T R C metagenome | ecosystem: Host-associated > Invertebrates > Cnidaria > Coral | place: Petempiche,Puerto... | reverse complement strand
CTTATGATAATGTTCCAAAAATGTTTACATAAATTTCTCTAATCTCTATTTTAATTGGTAAGTCTTTAACAATAATACGCGACACTTGGACAATACACTCATTTTATAAACAGGAAAGAATAACCAAGTGTTTAAGTGGCGATTCAGCACTAACATTGTTAATGACTTCTTTCTCTAGTCTACCCTTTACCTATTATAAAAATATCTCAACATCTTTTATTCTATTTCATTTGCGAATAGACCACTAATTCATGCAAACATAAATAGTTTTGCATTTGAACAACTAATTCATCAATGGCATCAGTCGGTCTGCAACCGTAATTTAGTATTACGGGAAAAAAAAAAAAGGTCCCAATTAGTATACGTAGTGTCAACAGGTCACTTGTCACGCACATGTCACGCACCTGTCACGATGTACTCCCTTCCCAGATCAACCCTCCACCACGGGTTCATTTCCTTCTTGGTTTGTGTGCAAGACTTGTCATCATAGTAAGTGGAATAGTTTTCATCAACAGCTCGGCCGCTGAATCCATTGTAAGCGGTACTCGACTGTTCTGTCTTCTTCTTGTGAGCAAGATCTATAAAAGAAAGGTTTAGATCTGTAATTTACCCGGTAAAATGAAATGTTTAGTAAAAAGATAAAGATGCTTAGCGCTGCTGTGCTTATTGGGACACGGTACGTAACTAAAAGACGAACTGTTGCAAGCTGCACCTAACCTTTCTCGACTGATGAGGGGCTACTGTGAAATCTGTTTGACCTTCACAAAGAGCAGCGGAGGAATACTTGAACAAAAATTAACCCAGATAGTGGCAAGAAGTCTAATTTGTCATCATTCAAAATAGATTAATGAAAAGATTCCCCGTATTAGCCTCAGTTGCAGGCTAGTTCCAGTCCAGTACCGAGAATATGAAACTGGTCTGTTAAACACACGCGTCCTCGCCGCACCCTTCTTACGCTGCTTACGCTGAAGTAAAGCTGATAAAAGAGCTCGGCGTTTTGAAAGTTCCTGCTGAACGTATAATCAAAGCGAGTCTATACATCACGTTTGTGAAAGATTATGAAAATTTTCGGAAACTCGAGAACACCTTGATTCTTTCACTTTTAGAAGTGAAAAATAACAGTTGTAGTTGTAATAACTTTTCACTCGCCTATCGTAACTATGAAGATATGAAACTTACTTGCAGCGAACTTGCTACAGACGCTTACAATCGGTTCATCCACGACCTCGAACCGCTGATCCAGTCTTGCTTGATCAAAATATGTACACTTATCAAGATGGACGTGCGGGTCGGCTGTAGATAGGAAATACAGATGAGATATTAAGTAACAATGGCACACTCTTCAATAAATTTAAGACTCTTTGATGATTATATTCTAGTTTTTCCGAAACCTCAAGGCATATGCGCCACGCCTTTATACCTTTAATATAAATAGGCGTGTGTGTATAAGAAATGAGTAAGCGGCGAGTTAACAAAAGAAGGGAGTGTAGTACTTACTGGGAATAAAGCTGAACAAGAGATGTTCCTTGTTTAATGAACTGTCACTGTTTTCACACTTGCTGCTCAGAATTAAATCCTCGCTGTTCACTGGTATCATTTTCTGAAAATTAAGCATTCAACACTCAGTGCTAGTAAATTAAAAGTGACACACTTAACTTGAGTAGAATTAGACTTCGAAAATGCCTCAATATGCATTGACTCCTAAACGCCGTCCTTTGGCTCGCTGAGGAACTTCCCACGACAGAAGTTATTTTTGACAATAACCTGGCAAAGTGGGAAAAAAGTAGTGCGAAGCAGAACGCAAAACAATACCATTGGCCCAGTTTATCCCATCGTGCTCATTTATCGCCCCGAATTAGACTTTTTCTAATTCTATTGACGCACAATGGCGACTGAAATGCCAAGTTACAATTACGAACGAAAAAACAAAACGCCAAAAAAGCGAAAATCCTCAGAATTTCTAAAATTTATCTCGCGAGCTCGCCCCGATGTTCGATCGAGGTGTTTTGAGAGTTTCGCTGCTGTTTAGATCTTGCGATCACAGGTGGTAATAGGAAAAAGTTTTGTTTTTTTAATTACCATTTTATTGGAAAACTCCCAAGTATCAAATGGTTACGAACAGCAACCCTCCTTCTTGAATATTGTACCTTTGCATATAAGTTTCCTTATACTTACCCCTGATTTTGTGTTGACACACTTTTTGCTTCCAACGTGTTGCAGTGACCCTCCGTTGGTGAAACTGAACTGATGTCCTTCACACGTCGAAAATAAACCGAGGGTGACACCATCATTGACTGCTCCTACTGGCTGCACACATTTTCCACTCTTTGTGTGTTTCAGATTGCCATTGCTAAGGATAAACTCTAATCTGCAGTTAACAGAGATACCAAGTTATTAAAAAGATCTATGAATTTTTGTCAACACCCAGACTAGTTGTATTACCTGCTCTCACTACATCCGCTATGTATGAGTAGCTTGGTGCCTTCTGCAACATTGTTCCCTCCCCCCTGTGGATGAATGCACTTCAAAGAGCCAAGATGGACCAAAGAACCAGGACCATTTAAGCTTGTCGTACCTGAGGACAAAAAATATATTCATAAAATACCTACGTTTACTTTTTAGAGTTACATGATCGCGCTGTAACGTTCGCTGTGGTTGACATGTAAAAGCATCAGCTCTATGCCTAAGTAATACACGCATATTTTCAAGTTTGAGTCTTCGAGAACTCTGTCTTTCCTATATAAACGTCTGCGTTTGCGTCCTCCAGTCTTTTCCCTCTCCTTCTAAAGGCGTCTACGAGTCCAAAAAGGGAAATTCTATACGGATAACGTTTCTCTTCACAGGTTCCTGTAGTGTCTCTGATTGGTTCGGTTTTGAATTTCCCGCGCAACTAACGGCCCCCGTGAGGACTCCTATATGGAAAAGTCAGGGGTGGTCGTCGGAAAATTTGAATAAGACCCCTAAAGGAGACCAACCTGGGTGTGGTTTGAGCTTTATTTCACCGGCTAAAACATAACACTTTAAAACGGACATGACAGCGTTTTTTTTTTCTTCTATTACTTTCGCTTCTCGTCCAACCCTAAAAGATACCTTGACAACCAAAAATCACAAGTAGCAAACCCTTGCGTGAGGCCAAAACACCACCACCCCCCACCCCCCCCCCACCCCCCCCCCCCACAACAACACCCCAACCAAAAACCCAAAAACCCCAAAGAGACAACCCCCGCCCGCGGCCCAAACCCCCCCCCCCCCCCCCCCCCCTCCACCACCACCGGTCTAGCAGCCGAGAGAGAAAACTCAGATCTCTGTAAAATCTATATTAGTATAGATTTTTTTAAAAGAATGTTTTAGGTCGAACCTTTGATCTCAGGCTGTACAGTCGTTTTCAAAAATGTATTTAGCGTTATAAATCGGCGAGATGAAAAGACAGCTATAATCACTATGGCTTTCGGTTTATTTTCCTTCTTCTCGTAATTTTTCTTTATCGATTCTTACAGTAATTTTTTGACTATTTTTTTTTTTGATTGCAATGTAGAAAAGGCGTTTTAATTATTTTGCCACTCACCGACCGTCCAGCACTGGTTAGCTCTTCTTCTCTTAATGGATCTGACCGCTAAGTCACACTGAAAGTTTTGATCATCCTGCTTCGAGTCACACTTGGTTTGTATGAGCTTTGAACCCTGTGTAGCTCCGTTTGTATCGATACAATGTTTAGACCAAGAGTTCTGTTAATTTAATATAAAAGATAACCCACGCAAACGTTAGTTGTGTCGTATCACTCACAACTCCAAATCATCTCCATCGCTCGCTGGTTGCTGCAAACATTGAAAGGGTGGCAACAAGGTTTGTTCAATCAACGGCTGAAGGGACGGAGAGCCTTTCATTTGAATTTTACGGTACCGGTTCCTGTAAAACTCAGTCAGGCATGCACGAAATATCTCTTCGAAAAAGGTAACTTCCAGACTTATCATTATTTTCCAGACTTACCATTATTTGCCCTTTAAGAGTGTACACCCAATTCTGTTTCTCATCTGTTTCATTACAACCTGTTACTTTAACATAGGCGCCATCTGTCTTGGAGTCCACGTACAAACAGGGTCCACGTCTGTCATCTGTCGCCGATTGCTGATTCTCTATCAAGAATATTTCTACAAGCACAAAAAAGTAAAGTTCTCAGCAAAAAGCAGATTCAAGAACAATTACCAATAACTGATAGTTTTTAACAAGTAGATAATTAACGATGAAGACGATAAATTTCGATTGCATACATGACCGTGCTGTAATAATACCAAATTTGGTGTATGATCAGTTACAGCTGCATCGATCGGTTCTGGTTGATACATTACGAACAAATTGATAGTGAGTGTTAAGAAAACTCAGCCTTGGCACCAAACGTGGTAATGTAGTTAAGTCCATAAGCTTGAATACTAGCGGAAAACGAAACAGCGGGAGGTCTAGGCAATCCATAATTGATTTGGGGATTCTGTTGGACAGAACTAGACTTACTAAATTCGGTGGACATGGTAATCGATGAGTTGTAAGTCTGTAATCAACTTATCCGTCATTTTGTATTGTGGTTGATTGATGTGTCGACGACTTATCAATGACAGAAAAAGTATGTGGCCAGTCGATTAGTCATCGATGCCTACACATTGATTTCACGATCCGATGATTTGAGGACTCATCGCTATACTGCACATCTATTACGAATTTACGTTCTATCTAATTTTCAAAGTGAACCCCTCTGTATTACGCGAGTATGATTACAGACTGAATTGGAGGACGCGATGTCCTGTTACCAATTAATCATAACCATTACAATTTCCCACAATTTGAAAAAATAACTTTTAATAGTTATTTTTAAATATCATAATTAAGAATTTGGGAATAGCTTGCAAAATGGCTGTCAAGTTTCTTTCAAAACAGTCACCAGAAACTAAACCTCCACAATTTTACAAAGTCAGTCTCTTGAATTGGTTACTATAGTGACTGTCATCAATGTTGTAATCGGTGGATTTGGTGGAGAGGACTCATGATTGGCTCATGTAACTGTCCGATTACAGGTGTCCGATTATAGCCAACTGTCCGATTACACTGTCCGATACAACTTTGCAGATAAATTAGAGCAAAATACACCAGTTTATGCACCAATCACATTTGAGGAAATTGATATTGTTATGGTTATATCGAGTTAATTTAGAATCGTACCTGACATTTCAAAGTCAGCAAACGGATTAGGAGAGTCGTAGTAATTCTTTTCTGTATCGGTCGGATTCTTGGGGTTCATCTTATCCTTGTACCACTCTGTAGATTTATCGGCCCCAGTCCTCAGACTTCCTACTGGATCTTTCAGGTTAAAACCCAGAGCAAGGTAAAGGCGCTTTCCAAATATGGTCAGGTCAACAGCTGCGTTGAAAATGAAGTTGCTGTTCCCTCCGTTTGCGTAGGCTGCCAAACCGAACTCGAATTTGATGCTGAGTTCAAATCAAAACCAAAACGATAAGATCACACGGTACAATACAATTAAATATAATCGAATACAACAAAATATTAACCTGATTATGTGCTCAAACTAGGTAGGAAAGCTCAAAAATAAGAACCAAGCGTAAAACAAACGAAGTGAACGAACGAAAAAATAAATGAGCAAAACATACAAAAAAACCCCAGAGATCCAAGGTATACAGTCAGAAAAGAAATGACAAAGAAAAAGATATACTAACAGACAAACAGGCAGAGAGACAGACAGACAGACAGACAGACAGGCAACAGAAAGACGTGTCATAGACAGCTCACAGACGGATAGGTCGCAGACAAGTAGAAGCAGTTTGAGGGAAGAGCTCGTTGCGAGTTTAGTCGATGTCTTATTTGTACCATCAAAGCGAATAACCTGGTTTATTTACCTGTGGATTCTAAACAGCTGAGTCAGGATAAAGTTTATAGCCTTGCTAACCCAGTTACAAGCCATCTCAGTTAACTTCAAAAAGCCAACGGCTACGTCGAGTATGTTGCAGAGACCCTTCCCGATATGCTCTACGGCCTTACAAGATCCATAGCAGAGGTGAGACACCGCTGAGGAAAAATATAAAAAAGAATTACTACTCAATGCCAAATTGTAAATACAAAGAATCTACAAAGTATCGAGAGTGTAAGGTTTTGGAAACTATAACTTGAACGTAGACAAGTTTTTGAGAGGTGATGTGGATGAAACCTGGAATCATTGGCCTGAACAATCGGTGCCATTTTGTTGATGGTCGTAATGGTGGCGTCTGGCTAAATGATGTTAAAATTGTTTTCACATATCACTGTGACTCCATCGAAAGCCACCGAGATGGACAGTCTTTTGCTAATACCTGAATCATATAATTACTTCTTTGTACTATTCCCTCACTTTTCTAATGCATCCGTTTTGAGTTATTGATTTTAATGATGGATAATTAAGAACCCGAGGGTTTACTTTCTTTTCTGCGGCAATAAGCACGTTTTGTAAGCTTTGCTTTAGGTAGCATAATGTGTTCGAAAGCGGTGTTATGATCACCAAACGTTTTTCCGATCCATGCAAATGCCAACCGGGCTGAGTTAAAAAGAAAAGAAGATGATTAACTTTTCAACGAAACAATAAAGAAATTCATGATTGAAAAACGTTACTCTGGTTTAAAAAATGTAAAAATGTTAGTTAAAAATTTTTGTAAAAGTCCCAACGTTTCGGCTAAAACTTAAGCCTTCATCAGGGGAAAGGGACAAGGAATTTGTAAAAAGGCACGTTCTTATACTATGCAAATCAGCAAATCGGAGCTAATTATGTCCTGTTCCTTAGGACTAAATTTAAAAATTCGTGCGGCAAATGCATGCCATCACCACGGTTCAGCGGATTCCTACAAGTGCATGCATTTGCCGCACGAATTTTTAAATTTAGCCCTAAGGGACAGGACATAATTAGCTCCGATTTGCTGATTTGCATAGTTTAAGAAGGTGCCTTTTTACAAATTCCTTGTCACTTTCCCATGATGAAGGCTTAAGTTTTAGCCGAAACGTTGGGACTTTTACAAAAATTTTTACTAACATTTTTACATCTTTTAAACCAGAGTAACGTTTTTCAATCATGAATCAACCACCTGGTTACAGGGCCATTTAAAAAAAAAAAAAAATAAAGAAATGGTTCGTAGCCCATTACAAAAGCGTGAGAGGACTGGGACGAGTTTCTTATATTGATTAGAAATCTAAACATTTCAACTGAAATCAAAAGTTTACTAAATGAAAAGCTACCCAGTCAAGTTTGAGAGTTTTCAGCGATCAATTGTTCACATGAGAGCCTTGAAAAAGTTGCAAAATTCCATACAAACCCTTAAAATTTTGTGGCCTGTCTACCCAACCATAAGTAAAGTAAAGTAAAGTAAAATCCTTTATTTAAAACACAAAATTTCTGTTTTAGGTGATATTTGAAGAGCTATCATTTTGCCATTTTTCTCCTCTAAATACTTCTATTCTTTCTTAAATAAGACTCAAATTTAGTTGGTCTTTCATTTGAATATCTTATTTTTTTCAAACAAACGGAAAACAACCATACTCTTTCCCAGTCCTCTCACGTTTTTGCAATGGGCTATGTTTAACGTGCATATATCGAGTTATGGATATGATGCACGCGGGAAGTTTGGAGAGCACAAAAGAAGCGTAAGAGTTGCTTGAGGCGATAGCCGAAAGCAACTCTTCTTTAGTGCTCTCCAAACTTTCCAAGTGCATCCATAACTCGATATACGCACAGCTAAAAGCATGAACCAATTCTTTTATAGCATGGCGACAACAACTTCGGCGCTAAAATATGTTTAATTTGTGATTGACTAAGAAGTTCTCACAGTGCGCGGTGAAGGAAAACAAAGGTCATTAGGATCCTAACACGCTATAATCAATTGAGCAACGGTTGAACGAAAACGCTTAACCTGGTTTCTAAAATTGTCAGTGAAGAATTAGCTTCTTTGAATTAATTATAATGAAAATCTAGGCAAACAAAGTCAAAATACACAATGAAAATGTAGACAAACAAAGTCAAAATACTCAAGTTAAGGTAAACGTCTTAGCTTGGCAAAAGTCAAAGGTTCGAAGTAGAGTTTGGATCGTTCAGAAAAATCTTCACATTGCCGAAACTTAAACAAAAGGAACTTGTACTAAACTCGACGCAAATTTTGTAGCTAAATTGAAACTGCACACGTCATCTTACATAGGCACGGCCGTGCTTACATAGAGATTTCGTTCATGATGGCTCAATAGGCGAATCTTTGCTGACGTCATTGTTTACATTTTTCCTCATTAACATACGACTTTGCGCAAAGAAGGCATCATGCTAGACACGATTTTACTAAAAAAACTTAGAGCTTGTGAAATCTAGTAAGTGGTGAAATTTTTGGCTCTTTGGGTGTAATATTCGATGACAAATTGGCTTTCAAAAACATCAAAATTTCTGTGTGGCAAAAGCGCTAATGAGCTCATACATTCTTTGTAAAATGTTGAGCTTTTAAACCCTCGTCGCGCAAAAGTATTCATTACATCGCACTCAAATTCCTTGGGACAGTTAATCGTGCTGTGCCCTTTAAATATTCAGTATTAATCTCTCTGTAGCTCCACCAGAAACTGTATCGCTTATGGTAATGAGGCAAATATTGTAAACAAAGATTCTCTTATACGAATTAAATAGGACTAGCGCGCGCGGGCGCTATGTGATAATGCCGATTCGGTTTATGCCGTATGATGGGTGTGACGCAAGTCATCCTAACTTAAATACTGACCTTTGCAGCCTCCTCCCACAAGACCTTCGCATATAAGTTTGCTGATAAATCGACGTTTACGTATGTGAAGGGCAAAGTCCTCATTGCGCATGTCTTGTAGTTCTCTTCTCTTTCTCCAACCCTTAAAAAATTTCTTGATCGCTTTTCCAACCTGTTAAGGACACATAGGTTATTACATATTTGAAGTTTAATTTCGTCTTCACATATTGCACCCCTGTTATCAGTATCGAAAGTTTCAGGAAAAAGAGATTTGTCGTTTAAGCATACAACGATTAACTGATTAATTTTTTCGTGGCAACCACCTTGACAATGGCAACAGCCTTAATGCAATTTATTCATATATGTGGTGCGTGATTTGTAAAATTACGCCATGACCGCTTACCGGAGCTAAAGCTTTCCCAATCTTCTTAAAAGTCTTTTTGATCCATTTTCCTGGAAGGAGAACAGAATTTGGTCAGACTGAGACAGGAACAATTTGCAAACGGTTTTATTATCTAACTGTGATAAACTTTAAACGTCACCTTCTGTCGGGAGAAAGAGATAAAAGTAAATACAATTTTAATAGTACAGACCAACTTTGACTTACCAGCAGCATTGACCACGCCACCAATCCACTTGCCAGCGGCATCCAAAAATCCTTTACAATTACGCTCCGCTTGAGCGCACTTGAGCTTTTTACAGTTATCACATTTGAGTGCCATCTTCCTTTTGCAGTTTTCCTTTTCTCTGATTACGGCATTTCGTGCATCTGAAAGCCTCCTCTGCGCCTCATCAAAAGCCCCTTTGACGGCTTTGGCAGCGGCGTCTAGAGCCTGGAAAAGAGTAGTTGGAAAAAATAGGAAAAGATGCAATTTGTATTGGTAATCAAATGGTAACGAGTGAAATTAGGAAATAATTTTACGGCGTTTGACGAAATTCCAGTAATTTCCAGAGCCTTTAGGCGAGGGAAATTATCAGTAGTTTGACAAAACACAGGTGAAATTATTTGTTGATTTCACGAGTATACTATTTGATTACCTTTTAATTTCATGGTTGACAAATTACGCTTTCAATCGTGGGTTTTTGACATGTTTATTGTATCGAGAAATTTCGCGCCAAACCTTGCCATGACAATTTTGTAATTTCACTGTCACATGTGAAACTATAAATTAACGCTGCAATTTCGCATCAAAATTAACGAGTAATTTGTCACCCGTTATATTATGACAGGTTTGAATTACTTTGGCCTAGAAAACCTAATTTTTAAAACACGAGCTTCATTATGGATGCCTCATCTTAACTACATTTATCCTGATTTCTTTTAGTTTATTGCCACTGTGGTTTTCCTAGTTCATCGAGCTCAGGAAATCTATGGGTATAGATTTCAAACAAAGTATTACACTATTATTATAACTATTGAAATATCAGTTTCTGATATATCGAATATTAAGAGAATTTAAATTTTTTAACCAACCATTTACATGAACACATCTTTACCTAGTCGTCGTACTTTCTTACAATAAAGTGTTTAAGCAAGCAACCGGAACGATGATCCTGCTGGTATACGTTGGATCAATAGTGATCTAATCGGCTTCACTTATAAAATGAAGAATACAAAAGCAAAAACCGACACAACGTAAGATGATTTTTTGAAGGTGTACTTACAATAGATCATTTTACAGTTGTCTGCTCGGTGACCTGGCCTTTGCATGGCAACGAGGCTGGAGGTGACCTTGCTTTGAAACAGACCTCTTTGCATTTGCCATGTAAATGCACGTAGTTAGTATTAGAACAATTTGATTTACACAACAAAAGCAGTGATGTCTGTATCAAAACAAGGCCTCCTCCAGCCTCGCTGCCATTCAAAGGCCAGGTCACTGAGAAGACAACTGCAAATGGTCTATTGGCTAGTGATATTTCTCAGTTAGTGGTCTTCCGATGCGCAGGTATTACCTTCTGGTATTTTTCCTTAATGAACTTTTATTAGGAAACGCTTTTCGAATCAACGTAATTTACGCACAGTAGAATACAAAGTAACATACATTCTTTAGTAACTAGATAGTATACACGTTGTATTATCTTTCTTACATTGTTTATTCCACTCAAGTCCACTGTAACCCTGACGTAAAACTGAGCGCCAACGAAACTCAAGCTATAACTTGCAGACACAAACAACTCAGCCTTTATGAGGCCCAGGAAATTCCCTCGGATCAGCAACTCCATCCTTTCCATTGTCAAGTTCAACCGGCAATAAGTTGAAATCCCAAGAAGCTCCGTGTACCCTTCGATGTATGCCTATGACGAAAATATCCCGTTACACACTAGGAATAGTTGTATTGACAAGTGAGTGCTATACAGAAGAGCGCACGTTTTTAGGTGGCAAAGACTTAATGATACATCTCATTTATTTTATCTTATTATGTCGTCATGTATTCATACCAATTTTCATGTAGCTTCCCCTGCTCTCTGAGGAACTCTTACATTGTTCGAGGTCCACTGTTTGTTCCCTTGAGCCAGAAGGAGTTTTAAACCCGGTACTTAAAAGTACTCGTAGGGTGACGATTTCAACACCTTAATCTAGGAATGGGTGTATAAAATGATGACTGTTAAGATATAGAATGGGTAAGGTTACTAGTCCCTTTCCTCTCAGAGAAACCACGTAGATAGCCTTCGAATTCCTTGGCAAAATATAACATATGTCAAAAAAAGCAAGCTTCCTTGGATTTTCTTGCTCAAATCTGGCCATTTAAACTTAGGAAATGTCTTCGAATTTATTGGTTCTGCCTTATTGGAAGACTATGGACTCTGAAGACAGACTTCACGGCATTACTGAGACTTACTGTAATTTTTATACATACTTACTTCGATGAAGATGGGAGTCTTTCTAGCATCAACGTAGAACCAAGGACCCAAATCTTGCTGGCTAGGGCTGCGCACGATTTTTAAAATGTTCAGAAGTTTTATTGGATCTGGTTTCAAGTCCACGAATATTGCCTGCAAAAGATTTTCCATTCAATGACAAAGTAATTCTCAAGAAATTAAGCCGCGCGCCCCTGCTTCCCTTTCAGCAGCTGACTGCTAGTCAATTGTTCTCAAAAACCGCGGTTTTATATTGTGCAGGTAAATAATAAAAACACAAAAGTCAATAAAGCCAGCCTTGCAGCCAAGATCTGATTACTGAAGTCCTGAAGTACTTTTGGACGTCAGCTTCATGTGCATTGCGTGTGTGTTATGTGCGTCAGCCAGTATCTCGACTGGAAAAGAATCAACGTCATAGCCGAATCAGACCTATGTGGTATGTCAAGCATCCAAATAATTCTTGTTTAGTCTGCGAATTACGGCGCCACATGAAGGCAAAATTATATCAAACATCTCAAGTTCGCTATCTTATGATTAAAATTTTTGACTGAAAGCTTCCAAGAAATGTTCCACGTTGATTCGAGAAATTAATAAATAAAACTTACGAATGCATAAGCTGTGAAGGTTTCTGCTTATCATTGATCCATGTCAATGTTGTACAGAGTTGCAAAAGATATCAAAAATGTTTGATCACCGTCCAAATGAACAAAATGTTTTTACAGTGTTTGAACAAACACGCGGATTAACCATGATCAAACACGATCAAACAAGGTGTCCAAACCTCAAAATGTTTGGTCACCAAACAATGCTTGATCGTGTTTGTTCGCCAAACATATCCTGTTTGCACAGGGCTTGCGATTAATCTGGAACAGTTCTTGATAAATGAAATCGAAGTCAAACTTTTAATTCCCCTCACCACATCTGACAACTTGACGTGGGCGAAAATTGACCAACCCAAAATGTTGACTCGTCCTTTGATCATGAAACCCTTGTAGATGTACGGGCCACCAGCAATACGTAAATCAACGTTGTCTGTAGCGTATGAGCCCTGCGATAAAGATAAATTCTTCTGATTAAATTGAACTACTACTTTTATTCTGTAAAGAAAACTAACAAAACAAATTAACGAGATCAACAAAATAAAAATATTCAGTTCGCTTAAGTTCGTAAACTAACGATAAAGCGACTTGGACAAGTTCGCACCGCACACAAAGCGACAGACAGCTCAGGTGATTTTGTTACGTGACTCTTCTCCATACGCAAGCTTCTAACTGGACATAATTCGCCAGTTGAGTCTGGACAAGCCACAGTTTGTATGTTTGGCGCCTGGCAGAATTGCCAGAGCACCGAACGTGGCTTACTATACATGCATGACTTAATTTTATCTCGAGTTTACAGAGTAGTAAGAAGCTATTATCTTCGATATCTTAATCAAGAATCTGAAAATGAAGCTGTTAAGGGTCAACAGTTTCTTTACTTTTCCCATGTTCATAAATTGTTCTCGAACGAATTCTGTTCTCCAAGAGGTCTCCTTCGATAACCCCCAATCAGAGCCGAGATTCCGGCCCAAGAGATATCTTGTTCAGTTTGTTGTAAAAGGTCAAGAGAAGCTTGGAGTTAGTCAAAAGTATTGGAGGAAATTAAAAGGGGATATCATAGATTTAAAGCTTTTCCCTAATCACGAATCGCAACACTTACCGCAGCGCCCTCTGGGAAGCCTGTCTGTGCTATTGGAGGTGGAAGCGGGAATTTGAATCCCAGAAGTCTAAAAATTTTTCCAAGGGTCAATGCTGTCATGTCAGCGTAGAAGAACTGGGGCTTTCCAACACCAAAATAGCCACTGCCACCAAAACAGTGACCCTAAAGAACAACAGCAGTAAATTACTCATGTTTCATGTGTCACAAGAAAGCTACAATCAACATCTGTATCAAGAGATCTGAAAAGGCATTGCATAACTTAGACACTCCCGGGTATTCTCACCCTTAGCCGCGACGAATGTTTTCTCTAAGAGGAAAAGTAAAGGCACGCCAATATCGAATTGCATATCATTGTCTGGCAAAATAATAGCAAGAAATCACCATTGAATTTTATTCTTTATGCGAGAGTCATAGGCCGTCAAGACCTGTGACAAATTTAAAACTCACGTCATTATTAAAGTCTGCTGGTATTAGGCAGTCATATCCAAATTCGATTCGCATTCCAAACTGCACACCAGTGATGGGTATAGGCGCTCCAACTTTATACGTCAAACTGAAGTTAAGAAAGGGTATTAGTTAGGGACACAGCAATTTTAAACGTACCGTAAATACTAACGATGCAAAAATAATTATAAGATAACAATAAGATCTCACGATGATTAAAGTAAAATCGAAACGTAGATCAGCGTTTTAGCTTTGCTTTATTGGTGGTATCGATATATTTCCTTACCGCACCCAAATTCGCAATTAGCCAGTCAGAAGCTGTATCTACTATCCTGATATTCTGTGATGTTAGGTCACTGACCTGATGCTCACTTGGCCGATCGAATAAATACCGATAAATACCTAATCGTACCTTTTTTTGGTACGCTTCGGCGTCATATCAGGCTCGTTTGGTCTCGCCAAAATATGAAACATGGCTCGACTAATCCCGCCTGATATCCGGCCGCAGCGTACCAAAAAGGTACGATTAGGTATAAGTATTCTATTGGGGGGAAAGCTATTTTGTTTTGACAGATCTGGTCAAGCAACTGTTTCTGACAGACCCTAGCTAGGGCGTTGATTTAACAAAGGAATGTTTTTCTTCACAGTAAAAATGATAGCTTAAGCAAATGGAGTAGGTTTCCTGTTAATCATCGTTCCATATCGGAATAAACCTGGGTTACATATAGGTTTTCGATAATGCTCGTACTGCAAGCAGTCCCTCCGTCTGCGTATCCAGAGCGATCTAGCCGAGGGAACGGAAGCGACCTCCATTCCCGCATACAGTAGTGCAGTCTGTAAGACTGCCCGGCTTGATCTCTGGTTCATCTTTATATTCATGTCTATCACTGTCGCCTTCTGAAAGTTCTGAAAGCACAAAGAAAGCTGAACAGCCCGACCAACGGCCGTCAAGTTGGCCGCTTTCCTCGCATCTTGTGCTTGTGGAGAAAGTACATGAATTAAAAATAACTGTTCCATTAGAACCGGATCAATCGAGCCAGTCTAGCTAGACAATTGGGCTCAGTAGAACATGTTACTATAACTCCTACCCGAGGTAAATGTTCCCAATGCCAAGGAATGGTATGAAGTAAGCTTTCCGCCAAATTCCGCGCATGCCAAGTTTTCCTGCGACTTGCTGTTCCGTGAAATCGTATTCCAACACACCGAATAGGAACAGTTCGCTGTTAGGAGCTCTGATGCCGTCACGATAAATTTCTCCATTTACCGGGACTTTGATATCTGCACGGAATCCCATCTTGATATGTTTATGCGTCGCATTCCAATCAGCCTGGTCAGGAAGTAGAAAGAATAAACAGTATACTTAGGAGTTATTTACTTCCCCAGCCCATGCCCGGAAATCGATACCAACCTACAAATTTTAGCAAGATATCAGTAAGAGGTGAGATCAGTCATATTTATAAATATGACTGATCTCACCTTTTACTGATATCAGTGCACACCGAAGCTGAAAGTGAAAACTAAATGCTGAAACCACATATTCTACGACTTCCCAGGACGAAGAACAGCTAGAACTTTGGTCTTTGCCCTTTTCATACGTTATAATACTGCGGCAGTTTTATTTCAGTTACCCCGTGACGGGCATTTTTGAAACTTTTACAGCTCGCTTTCTTTAACTAAAATTTCCCCTCGAATACCGAGAAACTACTAAGCACCAAACTGTCAGTTTTCGTGGG
>Ga0126339_10001615_pt1 | contig 15493 bp, 7 predicted proteins | sample OrbTmetagenome_2_FD_92532 | JGI IMG/M metagenome (GOLD analysis project Ga0126339, IMG submission 92532) | Coral microbial communities from Petempiche,Puerto Morelos, Mexico - Orbicella T R C metagenome | ecosystem: Host-associated > Invertebrates > Cnidaria > Coral | place: Petempiche,Puerto... | reverse complement strand
TGGGTGAAAAAAAAGGGAAGTTTTTTAATTTTTGTTCCCTACCCCCACTGGGCAAAATTCCAAAAGTTCTTTCCCCCCCCCCCCCCCACACCCCCTCTCTTCTCTAGTATAAGAACAACTCCCTCCTGATGTTGATCTCTGTGGCCTGATTATTTGATTGTTTGATCCCTGCTGGGCCAAATCCTACTTCACTAGTCCTGTCCTTCTCAAATGAGCCATTAATAATTCATTAGGTTTAAATAAAGGAAATCATGACCGTTTGGATGTCTGATCTTAATCAGCATAGATTTTTACGATTTGATTTCTCCATTTTTTTTCCTTGGTTTGAATTTGGATTGAGAAGAGATACTAAGCACTCAAGACAGTGTTTGACCACATTTCCAAACACCTCGAAGTTCGTCAAAAAGACTCCGCTGCTTGACGTATTTTAATCTCTTCTCGGTGTTTGGAAATGTGGTCAAACACGGTCTGTCTTGTTTGATATATTACTTGGATCTAACTTCACTTGTATACAAAATACAGATTTTGTGTTGCTCCACCAACTCGTGCAAATTAATTCCAAATTGAACTCGAAACTGTATGGCTACCTATACAGAGTGAACAATGCTATAACAGGAGGTCTTTGTAATTCAACAAAAGCACTGCCGGGAATTCTGTGGCTCACGGAAATAGATTCCGGACATATCGAATTTCGAAACGCTGGTTTTCTCAGAAAGGAAGGAAATCTGTACACCTGAAATAAACCTAACGAGAACCAAAAACACTCAAACAATCTGATCCCTTACTGGTAGTTTCATATATTTGAAAACTGTTAGACGTGACTTATCCTAATTACAAATGAGTGATTTGTATTTCGCAGCTCAACACACTGAGTGATTACATTTTTACAATTGCAATTGAATATATTACGGGACTTTCTCCACGTACACTTTCCATTGTACTATCATACGATCATATCACAAACAAAAGTGACAGGGAGTTCGTGATCCAGCAAACAATATCCTGTGGTGAGATAATTACAGTGATAAGTGCCGATTAGAATTACGAGCGTGTTGTTTTGCATTCGAATTGATAAAATTTGATTTTATAATTCAAAAATCGACCGGACAAACAACTCATTGAAAACCTGTAAGATTTAAATTGTCTACCTAAAGTATGGCGTACATTCGCTGGTGAAAAGATTTGTAATCGTTCCTTTTTTTTCGATGCTGTACTTAGTATTAGAATCAGGCTTGTGCTCTCACGATTTTAAACTAACACAACTGGCGTCCATGCATACGTGTCGGAAAATTGTCAGATACCATGCTGTTATCAACACTGACGGGCAAGCACGTAACTAGTTTGCTGATTGTCAACATTGGAATTAGTAATCAATAGAGACCAAAACAAACGAAAACGTCTCTCACTTACCACATCTGTTTACAACTATGAATGATACGTGCTTTAATTAATGGATCCAATAATTGCCAATATCCATGCTATTTTTAGCAGAGCAACACTCGATAAAGACAACAGTGACTGAAGGACGAGCATTTACAAAAAGGAATATATAACACCATTAGCACTCGTAAGTCAGTTGTCCCTTTTACTCCGATAAAGGAGCTAAACTATCAAGATCAAGAATAAGAGAGAAATCATGAGCACTTGGACCAAGGCTTTTTCGTCACCCGACGCTGTATTTTCTACGTCCGCTTTCTTCTCAAAAACATCAGCGAGTTTCAGTAATCCCAGACAAGACAATTTCAATAGCGATGATCTAAGGGATGCAATGGCTATTTTTCCCGAGTTTTTTCGCTCGTGTGACATATGTAATAAGAACGTGCATCATGAAAAAAATGACTCGGACCATCGAGGCGGCAACCGAAAATACCCCACGTGACATTAAAGGCTGGTACAAATGTGAATTTGGGATGAAATAATCCGTATTGACGAGCATATTAGATGGAAGCCTTTGTATTCAAGACGACACTTAATTGATGAAAGACGATCTGTGAATCTGCCTGGAAGCAGGTCGGAGGACATTTCGTAAAAGATTTATACACAAACTCTGCAAAATGATGCCGGTTACTGAAGGCTCTTTCAACATGGATTTGGCAGTGCAAAGATAATCTGTAGGATTAACGAACTTGTTCAAAAGACGTTGACACCTTAATGTGTTGTTTTAAACTAACGCTACCTCTGGGACTATCGTATTGTCATTCCTCGCTGGGAAAAATGAAAGACTTCTTATAAATCCAAATAGCGCTGAACAGAGTTCCGGAAATACAAATCGCTATCATGACATTATTTATTGTCACATTAGTTACTGTCATTATTCAAGGTAACATTTTCCAAGAAATGAAAACAAAATATTAAAACGCGCGCGAGTTATTGGGAAAAGAGGTTTTTTTTAATAAAAGTTAATATACCGTGAAGGTGTCATAATCCCCAAAAGGCATGGACTCCTCAGGGACCTTTTCGCGGCAAACGGCTTAATCCAGAGATCCTATATCAAATACTTTCAATTTGAGATTTCATGTCCGTCAAGAGCGCCTTTTTGGAATCACGCTTCGGCGATTGCTCCTCAGTTTCTTTTTGTTTTGTTGCACATCGCTTTTCTCCGTTTTGCCCTTTATTGCTGACCACCGGCCTAAAACGTATGCTCCTAAAACGTGACTGTAACACTATCGTTTTACCGAGAAGCTCAACTTTTCTTACTATGAATGCTAGGGGTTCTGTTATTTCATTGACTGGCGGCATTTTGAGTTGACATATCCCTCTGAGAAGGCGTGACATGTATATAAATCTTAAGAAGGCGAAAACTTGCACCCGTTTTTCGAAAGAACCCCTCCTCTTTAAATGAATTAATAGGGTATGTACAATCGACGGTTTTCCTTGAAATTTGGCCAGAACATTCACTGATAGATACGAAACAAAAAGGTGTCGGCGAATTCTTTTATTTCAAATACTTTCCTCGTGGCGGTCTCTAACGCAACACGTTACGCGAATTTTTCGATAGTGGAACTTGACAGATCTATAAAACGATAACCAATAGAAATGAAAGAAAATGCTGACACGCTTTGAGAGATTGATGCCTTGTGATTAACACTGCACAGTTATTTTGCATCAACGATCGCATTCGATACCCGATTAATTCGGAATTTCAGTCGGTCGTTTTGGCGTTAACGGCTTCTGCCGTCTTAGGAAAGCAGTCGGCAAAAAAGAATCTAATTTCATCGAATTCTACATGTTATAACCTTTCTATTGATATATAGTTTGTGAGGGTTTCCTTCAAAACAGCGCGCGTACGGATCTTTTTCTGGAGGACACCAGCGAAAGTTTGAACCTTAATGTGTTGTTTTAAACTAACGCTACCTCTGGGAATATCGTATTGTCATTCCTCGCTGGGAAAAATGAAAGACTTCTTATAAATCCAAATAGCACTGAACAGAGTTCCGGAGATAAAATCGCTATCATCACATTATTTATTGTCACGATAAGCAACAGCAGTTGCATGATCTTGGCTTTAAACTGCTCCCTTTTATTTAACAGCAACAAAAGGGTCCTTTGTTTTGCTGTCCGAGGAATCGACTCCATACTAAACATAGTGGACTCTGTTTTGGACCTAAAATGATAATTAAATTCATGCATTTATATGCACGCACATGAGGCTCAAAATAAAACCGGCAAATTAACAAGAAATCACGTACTGAATGGAATACAATCTTTCCGCGAGGTTGATTTCCTTTTCGTAAACCCAATGTTAACATTGGTGGTTGAGCCTTCCGTAATGGTCGATTTCATTTCTGTTTTAGTTTAGGCCTGGGCTAAGAGAAAAATATGCAGTTAATAGATAACACAACAGCTAGAAAAGGTTATAGGTTAGATTCACGCTTAGCTTAGCTATAGGATAGCTTTAGGGCAGGATAGGATACGCAGAATATCGTAGAGTAGATGTGACGGTTAAGAAATATGATCAGGTTTTCAGGATATCAGCATGCTAAATGTAGTATTGTGTTAATTGTGTTTATTTGTTTCCACTGTTTGTTTCCTGTGGCCCTGAAAAACCACTTTAGAGTGTGTTCAATAATGACATTTATTATATTTATTTACTTGCTTATTTATTTATTTACTTTTTTATTTATTTGCTTATTTATTTATTTATTTATTTATTTATTTTTGTCTCGCGAAAATGGCATCGATAGTTTATGGAAGAAAACAAAATTGCTTATAGTTCAACTGAACCTTTGATATACCAGAAAAAAAATATCTATATATATAATTATGTCGAAGTGTAGTGATAGCAACGAGATGGGTATAAGACACCTTTTAGTTATTGATTCGAAACCACGCTTTTGTTGTGCTTATAATGTACTGACACGTTAAACCGGTCAGTACATACGTGTGCGACAATCAGCCCTCGAAGGCACAGAACAGGACAGTTCCATTGCCAACAGACACAAATCAGACTGAACAAAATCAAATCGTACGTTCACCTCAGAATACATCCGAACTGTCAAGCGAGAAACGACAATCATAATTTTACTGTCAAGAGGACCAAGGGCCCCGACCGGAATCTCCATATTTGTGTTAGGATATGTATAGTTGTATGCAGGTCACTATGAGATACGTGACGTCTCCTCCTTAAGCCTGGCTTGCTTGCACGTACATTAAAGAAGCTCGAGAGGGTAAACCAGGAGGGCTTCGAGAATCCTTACTGAAAAATAGTTAACTACATAATAAAAATATTCATTGAATCAGGAAGACAATACAGCCGCCTCTCATCGGAAAATGCAACTTAATTTAACAAAGAACTATCTGGTACATGAAGAATTGTCATTTTTAAATGAATTAAGTCTGACAACAGTTCAAAATACGCGGAAAAACATCCAGTTTATTTGCAATGCGTATTAGAAAAGTAAACGATTTCTACATCCTCCAGTAAATATTGAAATTGTGGCAATTCTTCGTTCAAAAATAACTGGAAAGCGGTATTTTCGACTTTTTTTTTTTTTTTGAAAAAGATATCTTTCGAGGCAAAAAGCAGGATATGAATTGCGAAATTTAACTGATACATGTTCGTTCGCTGTCAAGCATTCAAACCGCAGTCGTTAGAATAGAAACTTCTAGATGATCTTAGACCTTCTTCCGAAAATGTTACTAACATTACTTTAGTCAAAATGCAATGAAGATTGCACAACAAAAGTCGTTCCTAATAAGGTACATAATTAAAATGAGAGACGTATTCAGCATCACTGATTAAAAAACATCTCTGTCAGATTTTCTCGGGTAAAGGCATACAGAAAATAACACCGTTACAACGATATTCTAGTCAACATTTTCTCCGAATAATTTTGTAAAAGTATTGTGATGCTTTTTTTTTCTAATAGTTGATAAAAAAAGGATTTTTTTCATGAGTTATTTATCAAATAATCGAATGCAAAAACACTCCTGCTGATCGCTTTCACAAAGCCCTTAAATTAAATTGTTCTCTTGCTTTCCGAGTACGTGCACCATCAATTTGTGAAGCGGTCAAGACAGCTACAGCTGTAAAACACAATAACATCTCAAGATAGCGATGGAATATATCAAACATCTTGGTGGATTGAAGTTGATGAATGAGACACAAATTTTAATCATGTTAAAAAAAGACAACTTCGGAGAAAAAACGCAAAATGCGGAGATTTGATCATTGTTTAAATTAGAAATAACAGGATATCATGAGCTCACATGTTCACAATGAATACTAGAAATTTGCATAATATTTTTCCAATGTTTGTCAGTTATACAATAATAGGAATAAAACTGCAAAAGTAGGGTACTCTTTGCGAGTAAAGTAGAAAAAGTATGAATTAGAACACCAGTTGGCTGATTAACATCGAGCAAACGCACTGAAGTTACAGAAAAAGTCAAACGTGAACAAAGACAACCAAATATATAGTGAAGTGAACCAACCAAATGAGCCAAAACGAGTGTAAATATATCCTTTAATACGAAAATATACTTTTTCTTTCTAAAATAGAAGCATCACGTCTGCTTATTCTTACTTCTCCATTCTTTGCTTTCCTCTTCTTCGTACAATCCAGCAAGTAAAATGCAGAATACGAAAACTTTCTCGTTGTAGTTTAAAATTGAGCGCAGTTAAAAAGTAAATCGCAGTGGCGCTCTTAGCAATTTAATTTTTGCGAACCACTTAATTGGGCGTAGGAAACTTTAACAGTATTTGGTAACTGAATCTCGGTCTCGTTTTACCGTCATTTTCCAGAGAACAGACAGGATCAGTCTCTACTATGACAGCACTGAGCTGTGAACTGTGGTGTGTATCATATTGCACTATGGTGGTATCATCCAAAGAATTGAAGCCACGAGGCAACAATGTTCTCCTTGTTTTGAGAAAAACTGTGTTCATCGTTTGATTTTGACCGCGTGGAAAGTCTTGAAACCTTAGAGTCAAAGTCCATGATACTTTGAGTCCTATCAGGCGGTCTAAAGTCTGGGAATATATTAGCAGTACAGTCTACCACTTTAAGGTTACCTCGTGGGCCTTTTCCATTGCCATGTAAAGATTGTCTCTCGTTTTTCTCAGGATTTGCCAACGGAGGAAGAATTAAATTATCGGGTTTTTTGTTCGCAGCTACTGTAATGTCACTACATGAGTACACCCTTCGACTGAATCTCCTGTGTCTATTTTCACCAGGTCTGCCAAACAGTCCACCAACATCGCCAAACTCATCATTATCTTCTCTTCCCTCCACGATCGTGCTCAGATGTCGCGTCATTTTTAATCTCGGTAGAAATGGAGCATTCTGCTTCATGTTGTAGCTTTTTTTCGTCTTCGATTTCACTGGAGCACTAGAACTTGTTCCTCGTTGTCTCGCTTTATCGCAAATCTGACCTGATTCCACTCAGACGCAGGCTATTTATCCATGGGGTTCTTTTGTCCAAAAATGACAACTTTTAGGATGAATTGTTATCCGCCGCTAACGTATGTCGTGACGGCAAGTCCCTTTTCAAATTTCGTAAATCCCACAAAGTGTCGGTTGACGTTCACGCGACATGTGCACCTGCGTTTAGAGTAATGAAAACAAAGTATTTTGACGAAATAATGTGACGTGCGTGGGACTTACATTATCAAAATTCTGCTTTCGCTTTCAAATCTGAGACCAGCCAACGCAGCTATCGTGGATGTTACGAAAAGGATTGCGCATTTCGACTTAGCAAGTCGATTTCTTCTTTTTCAACAAAGGCTTGTAACATGCCACGAATGTTTTTGAGCAGTTGGAAAAATGACAGTTATATTGCCCTTCATGACGATGACTTTGTTTACTCCAGTTTTTTTTTTTTTATTTCTTTGACAAGGGGTGTCATATTTTACGTCTAAATGTCATTTGCGAACAAAGACATGTTTTTAAACTTACAATTTATAAATTTCAGGGTAAATATATTTGGCGTCTCGTAGGCTTTACAGAATCAGACGCACGAAGAACCCAAAGAGCCACCCTCCGAAAAAAAATCGTATCGAATATAGAAGCGTGATGTTTCTTCGTGGGAGTTATTATTATCAACAAAACATTCACTAAAAAGGTTTACAAGCAGTAGTATTCAAATTCATGGCATTTAGCGTAACTGAAAGAAGAGAAGAGAAATTCAAAGATATGTCATTAAAATTTAAATTATATGACTGCCGAAGGGCCCACCATAATGTGGCAAATACCTCAATTCATGAGTTCTCAAAACTCATTTTTCTTAAGGCAAAGTCTTGCAATTGGTCGAAAAGAATCATTCAAAACTATAAGAAGCAATGCAACTGTTTATGATTTCCTCGATTTCAAGATTAAAGACAAATCGCTGCCAAGTACGTGCTAGCGGTATCTCAACCTTGCATACTAATGATTTTTCAGTGGCACGAATTCGATGATTCTTGCTAAATAAGCGCCGACCACAACGTGATAAGAATATTTCCTATTACTTAGTTACTCAGCAAAGGTTTTATACCGTAGTTTCATGGATTTCTGATACTGACAAATCGCGTGACACGATTAGAAAATATATATCATCTCGTATATAAAATGGAGCGTTTTTTTAATCTTCCAATGTTTACGGAAGTGGCTCATTCAGCGGCGAAAATAAACACAGTACTAGCCAAAATCAAGCTTTTTTTACTCAAATTATTGTTAATATATCTTACCGGACACGCCGGAAAACTACGCAAGTCATGACCTTTACAATCGTTTAGGATAAGAATGAAAAACAAAAGGGTCTTCAGAGCGGTGAAATGTCGCTAGAAGTAAAGGTCGGTGTACGGAGTTATCCTTCGAACTGGAAGAGCATATAGCAATACTATTTAGGCAGATTATTTTGAGAGGCCAGTCAGAGCGCGTTAGAAGCAGAGACTCTACTCTAGTTTGACCTATAAGAGAAGACGAGATTCTCCTTCTAACCATGATCAGAATCAGTAGGCTCTAATTTAACATACTGTCTTAAATCTTCAAAAAAATACGTCATTTTTTTATTTTCTATAGGTCACTCACTCTCTCAAAACAACAACAACCACGAGAAATATAAATATTTATATCGATATATGAAACAATTGAAAGTTAATCACGAAAACAAACTGAATTTCTCTGATCTTAACATTCAAGACTTTGTCGTGAAAGCTGTGTATACTAACTTTATCCTGACATTAATATTATTATGAAATCTACATAATGAAAACATTCAAGGCTGCTTTACTGTTACACCATTTATTCGAGACAAAGTGCATTTCGCCAGTACTTAGGAAAGTTAATTCAGGAAGGTTTGCAAAATGAATCGGTTGTCGCTTTTTGAACGGATCAGACGAAGCCCAAACATTGTCCACTAAAGTCACGATACAATCTGCAAGGCTCAGAGGACCTGGGCACTATATATATTTTTTTTATCAAATACATGTACAGGTATTTTCATGAAGGTTTTTGAGTCACATAAAGTAAAACGCAGCTTATAGGAGAGTGAAAAGAGAGTTCTCGAAGTAAATCATACTCCTTTTTGAAAAGATAGGAAAGTGTCGCGCGGTTAACACTTAAGTTGAAAGCCATGTGCTGAGAGAGAAATACCGATATCGATTAACGCTTCTTAGTGTAAGTAAAATGGTCCCCGAGAGGTCCATTCCTAAACAAATGACCGATATAGTTTAATATAGCAGTCAATCACGCAGCTCAGGTTTCGGGAAAATTCCGTGACAAAGTGTAAAAATAGTGCTAAAGTAAAACAAGAAGTTATATTCTCTTTAGTAAATGGCTAAACCCATTCTAATCCACTTTTGTACTAAAGTTATTATATAGTGACTTTTTAAAGCGCGAAACAAATGTAGGAAGAAGTGCTGTGTTCTCCAAGTAACCACTGATGTTCCGCTACTGAGTTTGCAGCGACACAAAAATGTCCCGTCGAGATATTCATTACGCTGAAAGCCACCAGCTTTTCCCACTTAGAAGAGACTGGAATGTAACAGTATCACAAATACTGGTTCTCAGAGCAAAACGCTAATCTGATTACATAAACCACAACCACCAGATTTCAGGAAAATTCCTGAAAGTCAAGCAAAGGAGCCAAAGTGAAGCAAGGGTATATCAGGCTCTTGAGTAAAGACAGTGTGCAGTAAATGCAATGTACTTATTCAGTCTTCATCCGTCCTTGTTTAATGGGGTTATGTCACGATATACATAGAAAAATCCCGTGTGGAATGAGTGTCCAAAATATATGTTACTATGGGAGAACACCACTGAACTGGAATTAATAAATCAACAACTGAGTAACAAAGAGTAATGTTGCAGGTGATACCGAGAATGGCCACCGCTCACACATTAATTTAATTTCCTTAGGGCTTTATATTTCTTTTTTTTTTTTTTTTACTATTTTCATTACTTTACCTATACAATGTATCCAAAATGCCCTTTATGGTACTGGTGTAAATAAAAGAATTGAATTGATAAAAATTTGAATGGCGAACAACTACATGTACCGTGAAAAATCAGGCTACTTTGTTCAAGAAACACCATCCGTGATGTAACTCCGTTAAATATAGGGGCCTTTTCCTTGCTTTTAATTTAAAGAGTCCAACAACTTAAATGATATATTAATGAAATCAATTTCAAAGAGAAAACAGCCTAATACTTAAGATATGGTTGACAAGCATAGGAGGAGAGAGTGAGTCGTGGAATAGGATAGGTCGAGACCCATGTCTAAAGACAAAGTTCTTGATGTGGAGTTGTAAGTCCTGCTAATGCAGTGAATCGAAGTGACGTCAGCACCGCTAGCCTTTGATCGGCTGAAGAGTGCCGGAGAAAATGAAACCAGGTCATGTGAAACAAAGTTTCAAAAGTATACTTAGGTAATATGCATTTAGAGCTTCTCGCGAGACCGAAGTAAATCCATCACCCACAATCAAGCGATCTTTTGATCTTCAGTCTCCAGGTTTTCATCATTTTCCCAGAAATGCTATTCGTCAGGCTAAGTAGAATAAACAGTCCAATGAGTTCTGGGACCTCTTTCACAATATAGATATTCAGCATCTTACGTATATTTCTATATATTAAACTCAGCTACTTCTTATATTTGAACAGCTATTGACATAGTCCATTCCATTTTTTTAATGAATTTCACAGAGTGCTGCTATGTATTTCCTATGTATGGAAATTTAAGGAACAAGTGTATCGACTCCACATCAGTCGTCATCGCGCACGTCATACTTTACCCAGAAGCCAAATTTGTCATACATGTTTTGAGCACTAACGGGAAACGAAAAATAAATGGCACTTGGTAATGTTATTTCAGTCCAGCTTTAAAACAGGAAAGATATTCTTTTTCACCCACGGAATTTGGACATTTGCATTAGTTTTGATGTAAAACGAAGCTGGAAAAGCTGTTAACCTATATACCAGTATTTTTAATGGAAAAAAATCGGTAAAAATGCGGTACAAACCATATTAGTAAAGAATAATTTCATCGAGGAAAGATTTTACAATACTTCCGTCGGCTTTAAAAAAAGCCTAAATACTGCCCACGAAAGTCACGATAGCAAGTGAAAGTAGGCCTAGAGGGGTTAACTTTGTAATGAAAACGTCGGTACATTTCAAGCTCATTCTTTTTGTGTTAATCATTGGGTGAAAGGATTTACAGGAGAGAATGCACAGAAGTGAAAGTGACCATCCGTTAAAAACAACTTGCCGGCTGAAAACTGCAACTTATAAGCTATACCTTTCGAGGAGAACAATTAATCGTTTTATTGTTAACGGAAAATTGCCAAACAAGTGGACCAACGAAAATGACACCGTTGAAGTTGCAAGACAAAGCACAATGAAAAAAAAAGCTTCATATCGACAAATTCCAAAGTAAAGGAAAACAAGATAAATAGCAAAAGTATTTCGGCTTATTAACTTCCTCGTTGAAAGTGAATTTTTTACCGGCCGCGGAAAAAACGTAAGCATATAAATATGCCGTGGGTGGCCAGGGCATAGGAGCCTTTTTTTTCTTTTCATCAACAAGTTATAAGGAAATTTAGGCCAAAGTGATATTTTTTGCTGTTTTGAATAGAATGAAAGGAAAATAAGGAGAGCAAGATATAGAAATGATAAATTCATCAGATATGAGGGTAGGTGGCATTTTTGTTGTACACAATGGTATGACGTATACGTATTGGATCATGCACGAAAAAAGACAAATAAAACTGTACTTTTGGTATCGGCAATTGGAAGTTCGAAAAGTGTTTTAACATTTAAAAGTGTTTGGAGGCAAGTCGAATATAGTAAACAATCAACTGTTCTTATAAAGTTATTTGAATTCCAGTATCTTATAATCACAACACTGCATGATAAAAATGCAAAAACATGTTTGATTGATTAATATGTCTTATCGACTCTCTGTATTAGCAACATCAGGCAGATTAATGTTTGGACGAAACCATTCGGCACATTTCAAAATGCACGCCTGAACAACCAATTAAAACCTTCCGACTTTATTTTCAACCTGTCAAAAGAGATTTAATCCTCTTAAATCCTAGATTGAAAATGCACTATGTAGACGCTATTAAGAGTTTCACGTTAAAATTTAAAGTTCAACAAGATTTGTGGGTGGCCTCGTTGGTTACCATGTATAAACAAAATATAAAAAAAGGATTTAATGCAAGCGTAACTTATTGATTATATATCGTAGCTTATGTACTCCAGCTAAGTTTCAGGCGTTTTGCAAGGTCTTTTTGTGGAGGAAAAAATTTATATCGGATTTAACTTTAAAGTAAATAACGACGGTCTTGTTGAAAATATAATCTTTCGACTTCGGTTTTCATTTTCATTAAAGAAAGCTCTCAGTATCATTAAAAATGCAAAACGATGAGCTCGATCTGCTCTAAGACCATGAGAGGACTTGATCGCATTCTAATTCAGTCAACCTTAGGTCTTGAAATATTTTTGACATTATGTCCGTCTAAAATGAATACACACACACGGATCAACACCCTCAGTATCGGTAGAATGTATGCATAAACTTTAGTTGATAGAAATTATTATTCATGTTGTTAATGAACATGCTTTGTCTGAGTTCAATCTCGTACGTCGATTTTGAATAACTGATACTGGTATCGCCCCCCAAAATAATCTCTTTCCCGCTTTTGAGATCATCAGAATTGAAAATCGCCTCGAAAACTATTTAGTTCCGGCGAATTAAAAGTGTGTTGAAGACACTGTTATTTGGAGAAAATCTGAAAAGAAGGCTGATTAACGAATACCTTTATGACAACAGTATGGTCAAATTAGCAAACTCGAGCCTTTTTTATTCGATCTTCCAAATTTATTTCACTTCAAAGTGTTCGTATGAAGAGTTAAAGGAACATCAAAACAAGTTTGACGCCTATTTGACAATTTCCTTCGCGGCACTAGAAACTGAAAGTCGATCACAATTCAATGTTGAAAACAAATAACAATCATTCACTTTCTAATCAGCAGACTATCACGGGCCTCAAGTCCAAAGTATATCATCCATGATTCAGCGATCGTCTGAGCTTCAGATTGTCCATTTTCTTCATTTTCCCAGGAATACTGCTTCATCATGCTTGTGCTCTTGACAGAAAGTTTACTTTGATCATCAAGAGTTCTCTCAGCTGGTGTGTCAGGTGGGAAAAAATCTGGAAGTATTTTAGAACCTTTTCTACAAAACATCTCTCGACTTCTCCGTGTCCGCTCAGATTTGCTTAATTTACGTTTGCCACGTGAGCTGTCAGATGAAAGTATATGACCATAGCAGACGTTATGTGTTGAAGATATTTCCATATCTTTAGGTTCTTCTTCTTCCTTTTGAAATGAGGTGATGTCTTGGCTTCCTCTTACTAGCCTACTGATAGCTACGGTCACTTGCACAGTATATCTCCTCGTGTACTTCCTTTACTCAAAGCAAAGTTTCAAGTATAATGATGAACACAAAATGCTTGAAATTTTGGGATGAAATATGCAGACGCAGTCAAGTACAACTTGGAGCAAAAAACCTATCGTTATCAATTCTTCCAGTTTGATTGTGCTTGTATTTAAACCTGTGGTGAATCGATCTCACTGGCCGAAAGAGGGAAGTCATAAGTTACGTAAATGAGTACAACATTACGTATTTCCTGCTGTTTCTTTTTTTACCCTTGCTCGTTCGAAAATAGAATTGACCGAATGCTGCCATCTTGACAGCTAAACTGACTCTTCAATCGACGGAGATTCAAGTGCCATTTCTGTAATAGGTTATCAAGGGTTATAGATTATTAACATTTCCAAAACGGTGTTATTTTTGTGAAAATCGTTTTCTCATCTGAACCAGTTATCTCTCTTGGCTTCAAATATTGAACGCAATACCGTGACTTAATTGCTTCACCTTGTCATACACTGCTGAGGTTTGTAATCATGAATGGGTTCTACATTCACAGCATGAAGTTGCCTATTAAAACGTTTAAGATGAGTTTACTACAAAGCTGTTGTTTGCTTTTTTTTGTCTTTGGTATATCTAAGGCTTTTATAAGGTTCTTTCAATAAGCTTACTGTGTGAAATGTATTGTTTTTAATCAAGAAGAGCGCTAGACGTCTTGATCCAAATAGTTCCTGTGGGCGTTCAATACACGAGAAATAAGAGACCACCCATCAACCAGTTTACCAACACTTGGCGTCAGCTCTGCTGCGTTTGCAACCTTCAAATCATTTATTGGCGTCAAAGCAGATAATAGGTTCGATTCGTGCTGGAAAGACGTTTTTTACAGATAAGCAAGGACAAGCATTCAGTGTCACTTTAACAGGATACCAGATTAAATATTACATTTTTTTAGTTTTTAGAAATACAGTGAACTGGTCTTGATCTTACATTCTGATCAATGGGCTGTGATTTGAGAACTCGCAAAAGCTGTGGAAACACTCGCCTGTCGGCTCGTGTTTTACCTCCGCATTTCTCGTTCTCCCAAACTTGCACTCGTGTTTCTATAACTCGATGGAAACAAGGTACATGTTTTCTATTTCTTAAATAGCACGCATGTAGCTGAGTCATTGTTTGGCAGTGAACCATCAATCCTGACGTTTGGATGAAAGGAATATGCTCTCGGTCAATATTTTTTCAGCAATGAATGTAAACAAAACTCTAAAACAATTGGTATAATATTTAGGTCTACATTCTACTTGTCTTTCAATACTAAACTAAGATTGTACTGCACGTTAATTTATCCTTGTATCACATATTGTAATTGTACCTGGCCGTCTAAATATCTGACTAAATTTAAAAGATTTTCTATTTACAAAAGCGTGCTGTGTGAGCTATTACCAACTTAGACCATCGAGTACATTTTGCTCCGTTATTTACTAAATTGGGCATCTTAGATATTTCCGTGAATAGCTAATTTTTTATTTTATTATCATAACCAACTGTTGCTTCCGATGCTCCTCAATTTGTTTGTAACAAGTAGTCTAGTACATAGTTATTACACGAGAACAGCCAGTAATTATCAATAGCAACCAATTTACGACATTCTACCAAAGTCTTAAAATTTGAAATTTTCTGCCGGTATCTACATGTATTACTTATTCAACAAGCTTTCATAGCTTTAAGAAAAAGATGATCGAATTTATAATGAATTAATACTGTATTTTCACAGCCATAAGCGTTATACTTCATTGAGTATTTCTTCTGAACTTCGAGGCCTGAAAGACCCAGAAGGATTACTCAACTCCCTTAAAGTGCCACTGAAACGAAATTTTCGTACTCTCTTTTATTAGCCCAATTTGTAGTTTCAAACGTGCTTAAAATAATGGTGAACTTTATTTCTGTCAAATCCTAACGGAAAGTGCCTTTTTTAGCTGCTGAAATCGACTTTTAGGAGCAAAACTGTGTCCGGGCTCTGGAACGAATTTAAGGACCTTGTGACGTCACTGGTTGTATTCACGCAAGAAGCGCTATAGATTCTCTCTTGTTTTCACTTGATTTATTCAAGTCTATTTTTCATATTGTCGATACCTGCTAGTTTTCT
>Ga0126339_10001614_pt1 | contig 15501 bp, 13 predicted proteins | sample OrbTmetagenome_2_FD_92532 | JGI IMG/M metagenome (GOLD analysis project Ga0126339, IMG submission 92532) | Coral microbial communities from Petempiche,Puerto Morelos, Mexico - Orbicella T R C metagenome | ecosystem: Host-associated > Invertebrates > Cnidaria > Coral | place: Petempiche,Puerto... | reverse complement strand
TGAAATGTCTTTGATGGCACCTAGAAGCTCCTCTAGAGTAGGGGCATTATCTAGTTCAGGCATGTTTGGCAGTCTCTCGATCTGGTCGAGTGCAGTTGCGGAGACTAGGTTCTCATGGTCGTAAAGCTGAGAATAGTGTTCAACCCATCTTTCGAGTTGCTTGGCCTTGTCTTGAATTACTTCACCATTTGAGGATTTCAATGGGGCACATTTGGTTGGACAATACCCTAATGCATTTTTTCCTTCTGTAGCTTTTAATTAACTGGCCCCTTTCCTAAAAAATTGGCCCCTAAAAAAGACCTTCAAGGGCCACTCTGGCCCTCAAGTAAAATTTTCTGGCTGAAACAGTGTACTACAACTACTACAACTACTACAGCCACTACACATACTAGAATCTCTAAGGGAAAAGCCCCGGGAACGAGGTTGCATATGTGCTACAGTTGCTACAGCTATTACAGTTGCTACAGCCAATACATACTACAGCTAATTAATATGTACTACAGCTACTACAGTTACTACAGCTACTACAGTTACTACAGCTACTACAGGTACTACAGCTGCTACACATACTACACGTACTACAACAACTACAGCTACTGCAGCTACTAAAGCCGATACATACCATAAACCTCCAAAAGTAATGTCCCACTCCCCGAAAGCAACATCAAACAATTTTGGCCACTAGCAAATCCTGAAAGTAGCAAGCCTACCCTACCCCCACCCCCAAAACTTGTGAGACCAAGGCTCAAAAGATATTTATATTTCTCCAATCAATGTATAGTCAAGTGAAAGTTACATGTACATACGGTACATATACATACAGTACTTCGTGCTTCATCAGCTCACGTTTCGAAGTTTCAAAACAAAACCTGTAGAATTTCATCAAATAACAAAACAAACCAAGAGGAACTTTTCTTCAAATTACTGTAATAACCCATCAACACCAACTAAACTAGATTAACTAAATCAGAGTCGTTACTTTCGGACGTTTACAGTATTACAGCTAATTAATACATACTACAGCTACTACAACTACCCCACATGTTACTGCTACTACAGCTACTAGTACACATTCCACCATTTCTTCACGTACTACAGCTACTACAGTTTACAATGCTACAGGTACTCCTGAAGAACTTCAGCTACTGCAACCTTTGTACAATTAGTGTCCCCCTACATGACTTACCACCATACTCCTGCTTCTAAGAAAAAGCTGAGTTTTTTTCAAAAAACCTGAGTTTCAAAGAAACTTGAGTTGAGTATTCTAAAAAAATAAAAAAAAACTGAGCTTTCTAAGGTTGGAATGAGTTTTTTAAAAAACCTGAGTTTTCAAAGAAAAGAGTGGAGTTTTCTCAAGAATGTTGATTTTTTTTTAAAAAAGTCGGGTTTTCTAAAAAAATTTTTTTTAGTTCTCTAAAATAAACTTGAGTTTTGTAAAAAAAAAAAAGAAAAATATGAGTCTTCTGAAAAAATTTAAATAACCATATTTATAGTATGGAATATTAATAGATAAGTTATTTCTGGTACACAACCTACATGTACAATCAGATGTCCAAATACTGACTGAATATTCATATCCTCTGCTATAACCCAAAGATTTTGTGTTCCTAGCAATACACCTCGTTGCTAAATTCCTGGAATACCCCTTTCTCCCCCCAGGTATTGAACACACTTCACTAATCTCTGATTACTACTAGTTTTTTTGCTTGTTAAATGCAGCAGCTTGTAAAGCTTACCTAGCATGAAGTGTAGAGAAGTGCTTGTTTCATGTATTACTCATTTTTTTCATGTCACAGCCCCATTTTCAATTTAACATGTAGTTTAAATATCTTTATAAAAGTGTTTGCTTTTCTGTAGGTAAAGGCAAATTCTAAGGAAATCTGTGAAGAAATATCTTTTCCTTCTTTTCAAGAAAATTACTGATGTCAGCATTTTATTGGAGATTCAAGGCTAATTATCTCGGGAAAATGCATTACTGCTTACAGTTTTTTGCGTGAATTCCCAAAGCCCTTACTAAGATCTACTTTTTCCATATTGTCCAAATCTGGTGTAAAGACCTTTGTATTTAGTAGGCACCATCCTAAACCCATTGATGCCCATTGGCGCCCATTGGCGCCCATTGGCGCCCATAACCGTCCCTGCAAAAACCACTCCCCAAATACCTGTCCCAGCCATATATGGCATCCTCGTCTCGGAGAGGCGATGGTCAGCGCATCACTGTCGACACTGGCCATAAAAAAAGCATGTGAGGACAATTGCCTTTCCTATCCTCGCTGAACACTGTTTGGTTCTCCCATTGTTCTATTGTTGTTAAGGACAAATAAGACTTAATTAAGGGGTCCTAGAAAGACGGTCGTTCGTCTTAAAATTGTGAGCTCAAAATGTGCTTGTAATCATGGCGCATCTACTAACTTCCAAGATCTTGTTTTCATTCGAAATATGGAGAAATAATTTCTTTGAGACTTAAAACGGAAAGGAGAAATACAAATCTAGGTTTATGAGGCTCCAAAAATGGAACAACAAAGAGAACAGAGTCCCAAAATCCACCTAGTGAAGAATTTTTCCTTCCTTTGAATGCCGTGAAAACATGGCGATCGGTGTGCTTTCAGGTAAGTTTTTAAATCTGCTTGAACCTTTTAAGCAACTTAACAGACTTTAGAAAATAAAAGTGTTAATGTACAGTATTACTTCAAAGTTTCGGGACAATTAGTAAAGCCATGGCCAATAAAATGATTGCAAAAGTCATTGGCAAAAACTAAAGCTTTCACTTTAGCGTGAAATATTATTTGAACATGTCATGCAGCAAAGCACCCTACAAAAATTTTGAACATTGTTTTTTTTCGCTTTAAAATACCTTTCTTCGACTCATCTTGAATGAAAATTTATTATTATTGATCTTCCTTTCATGTTTCTTTCATTTGGTTGCTTTTATTTAGGAATTTTAGGTTCTAATCAAAGTGGCTATGAGCCAGTCAACTTGGAAAATGGATCGTCTGTAAAACAGTGACAATTTTGATGCCATTGACTTGAAGTTTTAATCTGTAGGCTAGTTAAAGTTAAAGCCCACTGGTATTGCTAAGAAATAGTGCAAAACGCAACGATAAGAGAGTACACGAATAGATGTAACACTGTTGAAAACACTCTTGAAAGCTCGTAAAGTTATCGGTCCGAGAGACCGAGCTATCCTTGTCTGAGAGACCAAGACAATTATAAAGAAAGTACTGGTTCTTGTCCGATCACCAAAGCAAGTAATAATTCTCATTTTCATTCCTCTCATTGTTTTCGTTCTTTATTTTCCCAGCCAGTATCAGTGATTTTTTTCTCTCTTTGTTACCGTAGAGTCATGTACCACAAGGACAGCACCATGTCTTGGCCGCTCAAAAAGTTAAGCCCTGTTCGGCTGGGTTTGTACCTGGATGGGTGACCAAATACGCATACCCCGTGTTGTAGTAACTTTTTTTTTCTTCTTCTTTTTTCTCCCTCCCTTTCCAAGGTGATATTAAACTGCAGAACTCCCAGCCTTGTGTAATTTCGTTTCTTCTATTTATCAACTATTTGTTCCTCAGTTCGCCATGTCCGTATTTATGCATATTTATTTACAATATCGTATAAATAAACAGTGGAACACGTCATTCAAATTCTCCTCAATTCTCCTGACTGTCGATTGTCCAAAACATTCAATCATGGCTTGAATCATTTGAAAACTCAATGTCTTAAAATTAAATTACTGTCTTTTTTTCAGCAATTGAGTATGGTTAAACCTGTATGAGTGGGCATCTTCAGGAAATGAGCTATTTATATAATTACAGTGTAACTTCTATTTATAAAAACGTTTGTGCAAAAATTTATTGAATGTAGAGCATTTCGGTGGTAAGATATAGAGTACTTACGTCAGAAATTGAAAGATTAACTAACTTGACATGGTGCAAGTGACTGTAAAAACGGCCTTAGACGGCAGATGTTGGAAACCCGGGGGAGAACTCCAATAAGAAAAGGTCGGGGATGCTCATCGTCTCGGGTACAAATCAAGGATTCTGGTCTCACTTAGGGTGTTGACGATGAAACATCGCCATTTTTAGCTGTCAAAGTATCCTTTAGAGTGTACTCAAAGAAGTAATAATTAAAGTAAATTAAGTGGTATCTTTTAGGGGTCTAATGAAGCTCAAGCAACTCCAATATTAGTCTCCTTTAGGAGTCAAATTCAAATTTTCCAGCGAGCATCCCTGACCTTCTCATATGGGAGTTTCCCCCCCCCCCCACCCCCCGGGATTTCAAATGTCTAACAGGAAGTAAAGGAGTGAAGGAGTGAGGGGGTGAAGGAGTGAAGGAGTGAAGGAGTGAAGGAGTGAAGGAGTGAAGGAGTGAAGGAGTGAAGGAGTGAAGGAGTGAAGGAGTGAAGGAGTGCAGGAGTGCAGGAGTGCAGGAGTGCAGGAGTGCAGGAGTGCAGGAGTAATGGAGTGAAGGAGTGAAGGAGTGAAGGAGTAATGGAGTGAAGGAGTGAAGGAGTGAACTAGTGAAGGACTGAAGGAGTGAACGAGTGAACGAGTGAAATCACATGGTAAAGAAAGAATATATTTTCTTGTTTTCTCATCGGTTTAACGCATCAGGTTGAGTTCTTTTTGTCAATATTTTTCAATTTTACATAAATGATGTCTTGAAACCCGATTTTGTGTCTGTGGTTACTCTGCATAGATGGTTTATTTTTGTGCTTACATTTGCTCTGAAATATTTTTAAAAATGCCAGGGAAATAGGGTTGGGTCTTGTGTAATTTTATCCAGGCATCAATGGGTTAAAAAAGATTTGGTTATTGCTTATTATAATTTTCTGCTGTTAAACATCAACATCTGTGTACAAGGGGTTACTACAACATAGAGCCACAGAAGTAAACAGTATATAATGCAAATAATGACAGACACAGCTACATTACCTCAAATGAATTGAGTACTTGATTTAAGTAGCTATGTTAGCTACATGTAAGTCACTAATCTACCCCAGTGTAAAATTAGTTAAAACAACCTTATTAATCTCAGACTCATGCACTTCTACAAAATGTACTATGCAATTTTGAGTGTCACAGAATGTGTTAAGTATAATTCTAAACCTTTTTGTGAACATCCTTTTCTCACTTCAAGCCAATTAAATGTGCTCATGATACAATATGAGTGGTAACTGGTTCATGGAAAAACTGACCTTTAAATAGCCTACTCACCAATCTGATAGAAAAAGACCAATCCCAGCATTACAAACTCCTGTAAGAACTTAAAACCATGACACGGGTTCTCAAAATAATAAGATGCATGCATCATCATAATGATTGTTACATCACAGAACTGTAGTTTTCTATCTTTCATTGGATTTGACATTACATGGACTTAATGTGATGCACTTGAAGTAAGAAACTCTATAACCCGGATGTATGCACACGGTTTCAGCCGTGTAGAATTTTGGCTTTGTAGAAACTGGCTGGACTTGTGGAATAAGTCATGGTCAAAAACCTACAAAATAATGTTGTTGAGTTGAAGTATCAGTAACATTTTTCTGGATAGATTGAGTGAATCAAAGAAGTCGTGTGGAATTTTGTAATTTGGTATGGATTTGACCGAAGCAATCGGCAATGGGGGACGCCCTTTGGATTTAATATCTCATCAAAGCGAAGACCTTAAAGATGAACTTGTATCTGTAATCTCAGAGGACGAACACGAAACCACTGTAGATTGGTACAAGGAACAGCTCAAAAGAGTAAAAGAAGCTAAATTGGAGGTTAACGTGCACCTTGACAAAAAAAAACAGAGGAAAGTTCTTGTGGATTAAGCTTGGTTAAATTAAGCGTAAGCAAAACTTCAACTATGGGGAGATCCTCCCAAGCAGCCGAGATTAAGGCAAAAATGACCTCCGCGGAAATTAAAGCAAAACAGCTAGCCTTGAAGGAACAGTGACGAATGAAGGAGTTCAAAAAACAACTGGACGTAAAAAAAAGCATGAACTTGTTCAAGACGAAGCTGAAAGGCTCAAATTCAAGGCTGAAGAAAGAAGGTTCACGAAAGCAAGGACAAAGCTGTACCCTTACAGCTGAAGCAGCAATCTTTGAAAAGGTGCAGAATGAAGACCATTACCATGAAGCTCTACCTAATGGATTGCTTGATTTTGTTGATGAATCTTTGGAATTTGTTCAATGGACTGCTGTGGTGGGACACTTACCCATAATCCCTAAACCTCTCACTGGTCTTTCCCATGAAGCAGAAGAAAATCATGGAACTGTATTGCAACCAATATTACTGTAGAAGCTCTTAAATCCTCACCATCATTGCAACAACCAAAATCAGCTGTCTCAATCAAAGTCCCTCAGAGCTGAAGGTTTGACAAACCTAAAAAAACATTGCCATCTTATCGCTCATGGATTGGAGATTTACAAGCACAGTAATCAGCTTTAACAAGTACAAACAACCAGAAACACCTGTTTTGTGGTCATTCTACTCGTGACTCTCTTCCTAAATTACATCTAAACAAGTTTGATGGTGATCCTTTACACTGGTCTGATTGGTCTTCAATGTTTAAATCAATTGTTCATGATGGTAATCTTTCCCTTTTACAATGGAAAAATACAACATCTTCAGAACTCCATGATTGGAAGAGCTAAGTCTGCAATGGAAGGCTATGGAGATTCTTACTATGAAGCAGTGAAGGAATTGGAATTTAGATTTGGCAAAGCCTCTCTTATCTTGAAAGTCACATTGCACAGACTCAGGAAAGCAACTCGCGTACAAAATGACAAGCCTCAAGAAGTTAGGAACTTGTCTGATGTTGTGTTGACTACTGTGTGGACTTTTAAGAAGTCTGGACATGAAAGGGATCTGAAAGCAGAAGCTTAAGTTTCTCTCGCTGTTGACAAGCTGTCTCAAGAGCTCTAAATTAATTGGAAAGACAACACCAAAGCTACCAAGTTGGAAAGGTCTAGTCTTGTTGACTTCAGTTTGAGGTTAAAGGCTCAAGCAGATATTTATGATGACTGCTATCCAAAGGTGTCAGGCAAATTTTCATCTTAACCTCTCAAGAATGAAGCTCACTTTGGTGGGTCTAATGGAGTGACTGAGAGACAAAACACTTTCTCAAGTAACTTTACATCCTGTCCCAAGTCAGCAAATTCCTCCTACATCGTGGGAGATGGGCAGGGACACAAGTTATCTTCTTGACCCAAGTTTAAGGCTTTAAGTGTTCAAGACCGCCTTAATAAAGTACAAAAACATGGGCTGTGCTTCTCTAGCTTCAGTCCCCAACAATGGCTAAGCAATTGTTCAAATCGGAAACAGTGTGGTGTGAATGGGTGTTTATGATCAGACAATGTATTGTTGCACAACTTAAGGAACGTAACTTCAATGGAGAATAGTGATGCAGTATCAGCTACTAACCCAGCGGTTCAAGCAGCATTCAGTTCATCTACTGAACATCCTAACTCATCGCATAGAAGCAGTCACACCTCTGTTGTTACAAGTGGTACCAGTAACCCTCTATGGTCCAAAGGGATACTTTAACACTCAAGCAAAGTTGGACACAGGAAGCACTTGTAGTTTGCTGATAGCAGATGTTGCTCAAAAAAACTTGGTTTGGATGGTCCATTGAAAAGTGTGCTCGTAAATGGAATTCAGAAAACATCTGAGCTGCGGACAAAGCATGTTAAGCTACAAGTCAGTCCAGTAAATGACTTTGGTACCCAATTTGCTGTGAATGGAGTTCTTGTGGTTGATCACCTGAAAGTACTTGAGAAGAAAATGAAATTCCAGGAGCTACAAGAAAAGTGGCCACACCTCTCAGACTTGGAGCTGACTGAAGTGGCAGGAACTCAAGTCACTTTAGTCCTTGGTAGAGAAGTCGCAGAACCCATTGTTCCCCTGGAAATACAGCATGGTCTGTAGGGTTCCCCTGTTGGTGTTCGCACTAGGATTGGTTGGACTGTTCCTGGTCGTGTACCTGGTTATATCCATGAGCAAGAATCTGTTTGTAAAGTTCGTGTGGCAACTCCAGAGGAGCTCAATGAAACAGTAAAAAACTTAGTGGCAAACAGAGAACTTTGGTTGCCGTTATGACAATGACACCTAATGCTCAGTTGAAGATGGAAGAGTCCTGAAATTCTTGAAAGAAAGTACACAAAAGGTGGATGGTCGAGGTTCCCTTGATTTGGTGCGATGACAATGTTAATCTTCATGACAACTTTGCTGCTGCAGCTTGGCGACTTGAATTTCTTGAGAAAAGACATGGGAAAGGGATACATCAAAAGGCTCACTAATGAGGAAGCAGCTGCCCCAGTCATGGGCAAATGGTACATGTACCTTTCCCGTTACCCAGTTATCAAATCCCAAGAAACCTGGGAAGGTTTGACGAGTATGTGATGCTGCTGCAAAGTTTCAAGGTTCATCATTAACCAGGCATCTTCTAAGTGCCCCAGATTTGCTTAGCAACCTTGTTGGAATTTTCATGCAATTTCAAGAAGAAAAGGAACGAGCTGCCTCTGTCAAGGTCGTGGATGAAAATATCATAATGCCTGTGGAACATGCTTTTGTTGTTGTCTGGGACACCAATTCACACTGTTTTGTGTATGACATTATGACATGGAACATAGCCGACACTCATCACAAGATGCTGAGCCTGATAGCATCACTCTTTGATCCCATCGGATTCCTAGCTCCATTCCTGGTCGGGGCAAAAATCCTTCTTCCACAAGGGTGACACATCTCTGACAAAGGTTCTCAGAGTAACTGCATACCTTGTCCAGTTTATCTACAACTGCAGACACTCAAAATCAGAATGTCGTATTGGTACTTTGTTGGTTGAAGAGATAGAGCAAGCCCGAAAGTTTTGGATCCATAGTACCAAAGCAGAATCATTTCCTCAAGAGGTTGCAGCCCTCAAGTCAAAACAACATGTTTCAAGCAAGAGCAAATTGGTATCTCTATCACCCTTTCTTGATGAACATGGAATTGTTCATGTCGGTGGTTGAATTGAGAGAGAGCCAACATTCCATTTTGCATCATCACATTTTGTGGGGGCAAACCATGTGTTGTGTGAGTGTATCGATAATTGGAACCAAGATAAGATTGGAAGTTTGTTGAGTTAAGAAGGAATTCAGTAGGTGTTCAATCCTCCACCCACACCTCATATGGGAGGTGTATGGGAGTGCCTCATGAGATCGTGCAAGAAAGCGCAAGATGTTGTCCTACAAAATTAAGTCCTTACTGATGACATGTTGTTAAACGTCCTCCTCTGACTGAAGTTAGCCCAGATGTGGATGATCGTGAGGCTCTAACTCTGAATCACTTCATCATCGGAAGATGAACTCTCAACTTACCACCCGGTGTCTTTGTGTAAGGAGATATCAAGTCACAAACGTTGGTGTCAAGCACAAGTAGTTGCAACCCACATTTAGAGTCACTGGTTACGAGAGTACCTACCTGTTCTGATTACCCATAACAAATGGCCACAGTCCATTGCCAATGTCAAAATTGGAGATTTGGTACTAGTGCAGTCAACTCTCTCATAAGCTGACACCCTCAGGAATTGGAAAAAGTGTCTGTTAGTAGAGATCCATGTGCACGGTGTTGGTGTACAGTCGCTAATCATTGACAAATGTCCGACTTTTACTCAAATATTTTTTGTTATGGACTGAATGTGAATGAAAACAATCGTAGTCATAGATTCTCTGTTATATCAGCTTGTGGTGTTGTTGTTTGCATCTCCTCTCTTTTGCCGGGTTAGCAAGTAACAAGGAGAAAAATTGACACGACTCACTCAAATTCTCATAGGCAGTGTTACATTTTCAATCCCAAATGGTGCCAAGTTTGGAGCATTTACAGTGTTTACAGCGTTTGCAGCGTTTACAATGTGTCTAACATTCCTTTGGTTTTCCGGTGTTAAATCGTCTCAAACCTTCCGTTTCTATAGTTTCTATCGTTCCTTTTCATTCTATCGTTCATTCTATCTATCGTGCAAAAAACTGGCTCGGTAAACAAAACGATCATCTGTTTGCTGCAACCAATTTTGTAGGAACATTTCCAAGTATTTAGAAATGTTGAGGAAACTTTTAACAGGTTGTTTCATCCAGGCAAAAGAATGCACATCAAAACTGAAAGATCTTACCTTCTGCTGAAGTTAAGATCAATTGCTCGATTGCCTATAATAATGTCCAAAAAATTAAGATATATCAACTGTTAAAGCTGTTAAATGAAAAAAATGGATAAATCAGTGGAAAACCTTTCTGCTTCATTCATCCTGGAATTTTACTAGCCGTGGGAACCAACAATTCTGATTGGCCAGCCTGTAATTGTATTTTATCAAAAGTCAACAAAAAGAGTCAACACAGTCATTTTGTCTGGGATCCGTCTAGGTTGTTGTTGCCATGGTAACTCTGACTGATCTGACCTGTCCATTTGAATCCGGGTGTACATTGACAACTGGGACCATGCTCCAGTCGTTTCTCGGGGCTCTATCATCTACAATAAGTAACAGGTCTCCCTTTTCAAAGTTTCTTCGGGGGCGGTTCCATTTTACTCTCTTTTGTAGATTTTGGACATACTCTTTTCTCCATCTCAACCAAAAGACATTGGAAAGATACTGCACACGTTTCCATCTTTTACGGAGGTACAAATCAGCTTTCTGAAAGTTTTCTGGTGGAGGCATGACAACCCTTGACTTCATAGTCTGTATGTGATTTGGTGTGAGTGGATCCAGATCCTCAGGATCGCTTGACAGGACAGTGAGCGGGCGACTGTTCATGACGCATTCTACCTCAGTCAACAGGATTCTAAAGGACTCATTGTCGACGGTGTGGCCATGTTCTCGCATCAATGCAGACAAAATTTGTTCTGACAGACCGTTTCTGGCACTCCCAAACGCCACCCATTTGGGACGCTGCCGGAGGATTCCGTTTCCATTGGATAATCCAATCAGCATTGAAGTCTCTGCAAAGATTCCTTTGGATTGCACTGTGGTCCAGCTCGTCTAAAGCTTTCTTTAGTTCTCTCTTTCTGCTCCTACGATGTTGGTGCCTTGATCTGGTCTGATCTCATGTACTGGCCCTCTCCTTGCTATGAATGGTCGAAGAGCGTTCATGAAGGAATTCATTTCCAACGAGTCGGCTATTTCAATGTGCACCATTCAGCTAGCTAGGCAGGTAAATAGTACTCCATAGCATTTAACATCTTTCTGTCCTTGCTTGATATAGAAGGGACCAAAGTACTCAACACCACTATATGTGAAGGGAGGAGAGGGTGTTATTCGCTCCTTAGGAAGGTCAGCCATCTTTTGTTCACCTGTCGTTCCACAAAGATGACAACACACCACGCACTTGGAGATGAAATGTCTCACAACAGAATTGGCGTTAAGTATCCAATATTGACTTCTTAGTTCCCCCAGCGTAATGCCCCTGCCAGCATGGACGACCTTCGTATGGGCCTCATGAATTATGAGGTACACGATGAAACTCTTCTTTGGGAGGATCACAGGATGCTTAAAGCCTTCTGAAAACTCTTCTGACTTGCTTAGCCTTCCGCCAACACGTACGAGTCCGTCCCAGTCCAGGAAAGGATCAAGGTGATCAAACGTGCTAGATTTCTTCATTTCGGACTTTATTGCCTTCGCAAATTGACAGTCACTCTCACAATCTACTCGTCGAACTTTCTGCAGAGCTTCTATTTCTTTGGGAAATGCACCGCTTTGTGCCAATTTCAGAATGGTCTTCTCTGCTCTGTCTAATTCTTCTACTCTTAGGGGCTTGCGTTTCGCATTTGTGGTACATCTCACTTTGTCTGCTCCATCCTTGGGAAGCAATGCCCTCTCATCAGAATTTGGTTTTAGACGGAGTATCCAGTTTTTCATACGGTGCCACTCGGAAAAGTGTGTAAGCCTCTTCAAAAGGTCTGTGTTCTCTTCAACATACAAGCTGTGCACAAAAACCTTCTTTACCACAGGATCATTGTAGGAAACGTCGTCCAAGTCACCAGGAAGTTGAGGCCATTCGCTCTCAGGAAGCCATAGGAAATTTGGACCTGTAATCCAATGATGCTATTTGGATAACTCATGGCCTTTCAAACCACATGACGAGTCATTAGCCGGATTAATGTCGGTCTAATGTACCTCCACTGGTTAGGATTCGTTGCATTTCTTATTGTTTGCACACGATTCGCCACAAACATGTGGAAACGCTTCTTGTCATTTCGAATGTACTTCAAAACAGTCGCACCGTCTGTCCAATAAGTCTTACTCTCAGCAGGTTCGTCTAACTCTCTAGCAATCATCTCTCCCACTCTAACTGAAACTGTGGCTGCCGTAAGCTCAAGGCGTGGAATTGTCATGGTCTTAATGGGAGCTACGCCGGCTTTCCCCATAAGGAACGCACAATGGATGTCTCCTTTCTCGTTCTCGATTCTGAGGTATGTCACTCGACCGTAACCCATTGAGCTAGCATCAGAGACGTTGTGGATTTGTCTGGAGACAACTGTACCAAAGTCTACAGGCTTGAGACATCGCTCCATAGAGAAACGTTCCAGGGCAGGCAACTGGCTTTTCCAATTCTCCCAACATACACGGTACTCGTCGCCAATTTCTTCATCCCAGCTTGACTTGGTGCGACACAGATCCTGCAGTATTGACTTTCCGACCAACAGAAAGGGTGCTGCTATTCCCAGAGGGTCATAAACGGAAGATATCGTAGACAATATTCCTCTTCGGGTTAGTGGCTGGTCTTTAAGGATGATTCTGAAACCAAACGTATCCCACTCGATTGCTCACTGTACGCCGAGAGCCCTCTCAACCAGAAGTTCACCACTGCCTAGCTCTAATGTTCTCACGTCTTGGGCACGTGCTTCGTCTGGGACACTTTCTAGTACGGGTCTACTGTTGCTAACGAACTTGGCCAGATTGAAACCTCCGTGTACACGGGCATGGCCAACACCATGTATTCTTTGAATAGCGGACTCCTCCATTTCTTCTGGACGAAGACTGTCGTCAACATAGAAATTCTTCCTCAACACGTTAGCAGTTTCTGGACCAACGGCCTCCTCGGCGTCATCAGCTGCTTTGCGTAGCGCGAAGTTTGAACAAGTCAGCAAGGAAACCACACCAAATAGATGGACGTTCATCTGATACTCCTCAAGATTCTGCATTAAATCTCCATCAGGCCACCATAGGAAGCGCAAGAAGTCTCTCTGGCCTTCTGGTACTCGGACTTGATAGAACATAGCATCAATATCACTCATGAAGGCGATCAGTCCCTGGCAGAATCTTGTTAGAACACCCACGAGTCGATTTGTCAGGTCAGGCCCCTGCAACAATTGGTCGTTTAGCGATGTTCCTCCGAACCTGGCACTACAGTCGAATACAACCCTGATCTTGTTGGGCCTCTTAGTGTGGTAGACGCCATGGTGGGGTATGTACCAAAATTGGTCTGTCTTTGCAAATAGACGAGCTGACGGCACCTTCCTAGCAAATCCCCTGGCAATGTTACTGTTCATGAAACTGGCATAGTCCTTGTAAAATGTCCCATTATTGATAAGCTTCCTTCTTAACCAGTGTGCTCTTTGAAGGACCTGCTCCTTGTTCTCAGGAAAACGTACATCATCACGAGGGAATGGAAGGGGAATCTCGTAATGACTATCTTCTGTATGCCGAATACCCTGGGTAACTATCTTGAGAAACTTCTTATCTTCTTGCGAGTGTCCTTGTTCCTTGTCATCAGTTCGTTCGCTGAAGTCTAGTTCAAACATCTTGTTCAGCACTTGTGGAGTAACAATTTCTCTGACTGTGTTCTCTACCATGAAGTGGTGATCGAGGTGTCTACCAGAACAGACTTCCATTACAGCAAATCTATGGCAATTTACAGTAGGATGCTTTTCATTGCACCTGTATAAGGGCCCAACTATTGCCCATCCAGCAAATGTTTTAATTGCGAATGGACCACCATCTTCGCTTGCTAATACATCTCTTGGCTTGAGAGCTTTCGGACATTTCCAGCGAATCAGAAAACCGATCTTGGCATTAGGTAACTGTGGTGGCAGATCTGCTTCTATGCCTTTAAGATGTTTCCATCGATGAGCAAATTCAGGCGTAGGAATATTCTCGCAGGTAGAAAGGTCCTTTTTGGTGAAGATCTTCGCTAATTACACAGTATTGTCACCCTTTAAATCTGAAACGACCAATTCATTCAGAACCTTGGCATGATATAACTTGGTGCCATTGACGGTCTTCACCATCAGCTGTGTATCAGTGCCCTTTACACCCAAACTGGATATGATATCTTCTAGAACAAAGGAACCGGTACTGCAAGCATCAAGCAAGGCGTAAGTGAGGACTTCTCTTTCTGCAGATCTCAACCTGACAGGAACGATGGGTACAGCAGAGACAGATTCCTCAGGGCCATTGGCATTACAGGTCGCTTCGGCCATTTCAGTATGAGCATTCACAACATGATCCTTACGTTGCGAAGGCGGGGAGATCTGCTGCTTGGAGGCTACTTGATTGATGCGAAAGTTGTCATCATGAAGTCTCGTGGGATGACGACGTGAACACTTCTTACAAGTTCTCCTCTGGGCGCACCCGTTAGATCTGTGGCCAGGATCATAACATGCCAAACAGAGCTCTTTTTCTTTGAGGAACTCCCTCCTATCTGGTAAAGATCTCTTCAAGTAGGCTTGGCAGTCGTCTAAGTCATGCTCCTTGTTGCAAAGTTTACAAATGATGGCAGGGTTACATGAAGCAATCGTTTGGTCAGCAGTTACATCTGTTGCCTGATTGGAGACGTGATGCGGGGCTCGAGCACGGTCCCCGAAAGTTTTAGGTTTCCCAGAACCTTTGCCTTTGTTGGAATGATCAGGGCGATCCGATGAGCCATCCAAGCGATGGAGGGCTTCTCGCAAAAGACTGGATCTGTTGCAACCCCTGCTTCAGTGTTTACAAAGGTCACAAAATCATCAAATGTGGGGATCCTTCCTCTAGCAAGTCTCCTTTTACTGGCTTCTCGCCACCATCGGTCTTGGAGTGGAAAAGGAAGCTTTGACACCATACTTTGTAAGTTGTGTGGATGGTTGAGGATGGATAGAAAGGTTAGGGTCGACATCACGCTCCGGCACTGACCAAGAAAGATGAAAAGTCGGTCTAATGCCAGTTCATCTCCTGACCATATGAAAGGCCACTTGTTAATCTTCTTAATGTACGCATTCGATATCTCGTAACGATTCCCGTACTTCTCCTTTAGGAGTTTCTTAGCTTCTATGTAGCCACTGTTTCTATCCAGGTGAAGACATCCTTTGATGAGCTCCTTCAGTTCTCCTTGTAAGTATTGCTCCAGGTATTGCAAACAAACATCGTTAGCGCTGACTTTAGCTTCCACTTGCGATTCAAAGCTTCTAGTAAATGTGGAATATTCCAAAGGATCGCCAGTAAATTTAGTCAGCGTGAGTGACGGAAGTAAACTCTGTTGTTGTTGTTCCGCCAACAGTTCAGTTAATCTGTTTTGT
>Ga0126339_10001613_pt1 | contig 15508 bp, 31 predicted proteins | sample OrbTmetagenome_2_FD_92532 | JGI IMG/M metagenome (GOLD analysis project Ga0126339, IMG submission 92532) | Coral microbial communities from Petempiche,Puerto Morelos, Mexico - Orbicella T R C metagenome | ecosystem: Host-associated > Invertebrates > Cnidaria > Coral | place: Petempiche,Puerto... | reverse complement strand
TAATAATAATAATAATAGTAATAATAATAATAATACCAAGGCTTCATAGCAGCATAAAGTAAGATATGGTTTTGATGAATCACGTGATGTTTTTAAAGTTCATTTTTCAATGAAGACAATACATGTTTCGGATGAGACATCATCCATCATCAGTTGTACAGTGAGAAATAAAATGAGAAACAGAATGAAATATTAACAAGAAGGGTAAAACTATCTAAACTAAGAAAGGAGACTAACTAGTATGAAAGGGATAAATTAAGAGGTTTGACCTGGGAATTTAAAGGGGCTCAGTCATGGTATCTTGAGTTATTTTGGCCACATACTAAATTACCTTTAAATGGTAGGAAACCTGAAAATAACAGTTTAACAAGATAGAAAAACACCAAAGAAGTAATGATAAACCATAAAGGAACAAGGATGGCTAAGAACAGAGAAGATTGACACAGATTACAAACCACGAATTTGAAAAATTGAGGTTAGACTTTTCAATACGTGCAAACCGTGACTGAGCTCCTTTAAAGACGGCTGCTCCCAAAGGATGTGCATGGCTTCCTTGGCTTCTAAAAGTTCTTGTTAATATCTCACTTTGGCAAAAAGAATATCCAAATTACACTTTAGCTTGAATAATTATTAAACTGCATGTCTTTGAAAATTTGTACTTCAGCTCTACACACATGGATAAGGGGCGTTCTGGGATGGGGGAAAGTTTAGCTTAACTTTTGAGTCTCGCCTCAAAAATAAACCCAAACTTGCTAGTTCACAGAACCCCCCTTATATATGTGTGTTGCAGCCTCACTTGCAAACAACGTGCAAAAAACTTAATTGAAGGTTTGCAAGTTTCTTGTATACTGATGGCAGATATAATCAACCAGTCAGCTGATAAACTTGAAGAGCAAGAATTCAATGAGGAGCGTACCAACAAGGTGTTGGGTTTATATAAAAATTTTCTGAAAAGAAATTATGAAAATTTTCTCAGAATTCATTAAAATGAGTCGAATGATAAAAAAGAGATGCGATAAATAAATTAATGAATCATTTGTTGACGCCTTGGATTGAAAATGAAAACCTGAATGATCTTTTTGAAGATGAACTTACCAACCAGTTTTTTGATTTATATCAAAATCATATAACATTAATGAAAAATGAATTGAACAGCATTTTTTGGGGTACGTCACCAGAACTGATTATCAACCGCAAGAAGAAGAAATATTATTGCTGCGATGCCTGTGGCAAGAGATTTACTCAATTGAACAGGCTTAAAGGGCACAGAAAATATAATTGTAAAAATTTGGAAACAGAAAGGCTTCCTAAAGAAAGATGCTCAGGATGTTCTAAAATGATGCATAAAAGATCAGTTTATACGCATAAAAAAATGGTCGTCCGCAACCAAAGAATTGAACAAGCAGAAGTAGAAAGCAACCATGAATGAGCCGATAAAAGTCAATGAGTTTAAAGAAATGGAGGATGAGATGAATGCAGTCCTCGAAATTGACATATGTTTGGAAAAGCTAAAAGATTCAAACAGACTTTTAAGAAATTTTGCCACTTTTGGGGCAGGCTTTTTGGCAGCAAGGATAGCAATCGCTGTGAAGCATCTAGTTTTCAGTCCAGACAAAGAAAAAAGTAGTAGTAGTTGTAGCAGCAGCAGCAGCAGCAGTAGTAGTTGGTAAAATGGGACACAGCAGGAATGGTTTTCTCAATGCGAGCCACATGAAAAACAAAAGATTGAAAAAGGCAAGGAAAGAAGAGCCTTACTGGGCTGCAAACAGGAGGTATATCTGTTGGAAAAGTCATTGGTTGAATTAATGCAAAGTTTAGACCCACAAGAAGCAGTCAAGGCACTTTTGAAATAAGCAGCAAATTTTATTTTTGAAATTCTTGTGAGCAAAAAGAGAACCTTTTTTGTGGTCCAAAAAATAATAGGCTACATGATTTAATTACAACAAAAATAATCACAAAAGGCCTCAACAACTTCACGTGTGATATCATGTACATCTCTCTGCCGCTGAGGAGTGAAATATTCATGCACGAGAAAAGGAACCAAGTGGAAACTGACAATCATGTTTATGCCAATAACACTTGTGTATTTAAATGATGACAAAAAAGCAAAACTGGTGGCCACCAGAACCTCTCAGGAGGGATTATGAATTTAGAATTTGGAGTGCACCCATCTCTCCTGAGAGGTTTTTCAATTCCCACCTCCACACCGCTCCTAGAGCACTGAAAGACCCACCACATAAGCCAAGGATCTGATTATATGCCCTCCGGCTTGAGGCTGAACCAGCACTTCTGCCATTTTTCCATGACCATAGCTCTGCCCAACAGCCCGACACCATCCTAAGACAATTAATTAATTAATGTTAGTATATCCCATGGCATGGCGGCAGGGTTTTTTTTTTTTTTTTGGGAGGTGAAACATACAGGTATATGATGGAAAGCCCCCACTTTTTGTAACCACGGTATACAAGTGTACAACACCAAATTTGTGCATCATGTCTGAAACTCATATCGTTCGTAGTGAGACTTTTTACACTTGTGGTACAAAAAAACTGTGTCTTCTGAACAGGGAAAGTCCCGTTAGGCAACCAAGTGGAAACTGACAATCATGTTTTTATAATATGCAAATGAAACCGAGTGTTTTCAAATCTCAATTCGAAGCGGTGGGGTTAGTTATTTTTTTTATGAATTCGGCTTCAACTTTGCCACGGATCTCTTTCTCTAGTTTGCCAGAATCAACAATCTTTCTGCTCAACGGTTGGTGAAGCAGCTTGGCTCGGACTTGTTCCTTCAGGACGTTGTACTGCTGAAACTCGAAAAGAATGATGTCAAACTCGTGGGCAGACACGCGTTGTTATTCAAAGCTTTGGATAACAATCTGCTGACTGTGTCACATTTGGCGGCGTCGAGCGTGGTAATCTCTTGATGCCTTTTAATTTTGGCCTCAAGTTTCCTGCTGGCGATTATCAGCCCTGAAGAAACGAGAGCGAAACAGCCGCCAACGCCGCCTAATGGAACTGTGGCCAGCAGTCCAACCACAGCCACAGCTGAACTGAGGCTCGTGCTTGAAAACGCTGCAGGGAGAACACTCGAGCCCGCAGCACTCCAATTAATGAATTTTTTGGCCCGTTTGTATTTTTTCGCAACGAGGCGATAGTGTATGACTTCTTGGCCCAAAGTGTTGGCCATCTCATTGATCTTTTGCAAACAGAAATTTTCAGCAGGCGCCATCAGTGCGGGATAGAGAGGCTCCTCAGGAGGAGCGGAAGGCAAAACGTTCGCAGACGACATAGTATATAAAGCTCTAATTAATTTCTAATTAAATTTAGGCATACCTTTGAAATCAAAGAGCTCACCATGTTCATCTTTGACGCTGACAGTTATGCTATTTACATGAGCGTCTGTTGAGCAGTCGCGCAACACATGAGGAGGCAAACTATAGTTGTTTTTTTCATAAGGAAGACCTTTTAAATCAAATCTGGCTAAAACATCTGATTTTTTTCCATTCAAAAAGTTTTTGGTTTTGTCCAGCAGATCGCAATGAATGAAATATGCGCTTGGGCTGTTTAGTTTTTTGACATAAGAAATATCGCTTAATGTCAACCTGGTGCCAAGCAATTTTGCCAAAGCTTGACTAACTGAAATTTGACAAACCCAGATATTGTTTACTGTTTTTATTTTTAGAATAGAGTTGGGATTATTAGTTTCTACTTCAATTTTTTACTTGTTGTTAGATCTTTTGCGAGGCTCTCAACAGTATAATGCCCCTGAGGCAAAGAGGCAAGCATCTCACCAGACTTTTTGAAAGATATTTGCCCCACTCTTTCAAGATTATGCCAGCTATTGTACAAACTGCAAGAGAGGTGTCTGATGAAATGTACCTTCAGGAGCGGCTCCTTGAAGTGCACAGTTTCTCCGTTATTTTGCGAGAAAATTGTAAGCACAACCGTTATATTGTACAGATATATCATATTCAAAATGGAAAGCACTGCGTTCAAAGACTTTGAAAAATGGGCGCAAAGGCCCGATACGAAAGCCAAAGAAGCCACAGCCCAAACAAATGCGTGGGCCACATTCACAAAACAGTTCCCGAATGCTGATAAAACCCAATTCGTGGCACAAATCAACATCAATGAAAAGCACAACATCACAGCAGAAATGTTCTTCAAGGCAGGGAAAGGGTCCCTTCAAAGCGTGTTTGGTTCAGACAGGTGCTACTGGAGTCAAAAAATGAAATCTGCTCTGGTTTGGCAGAAGTGGAGGGCTTTCCTTATCAATTGTCGCCAATGAAAACCAAAAAAGCGCTGGCCATCCCCGCTATAAATTTTGCAGAAACACCTGCAAGCCTGAAACAAATTTTCAACAAATCCATTAACATCTACATGACACCAGACGTGTTCTTTGTGACAAAATTCAGAGAAATCTTTCAACAAACCAAGCTCATGCACAGCACAGTGGCCAAATCAAAGACAAGCCACACCCACAAGTGGCTGGGCGGCCCTCACATGCAATATTGGTACAGCAGCTCAACTTCACCGTGTTTTGTGCAACACAGGGCTGCGGAATTTCACGAGAAATCTTTGACAGCAGCCTGGCAATGCTGAAGCAGATAAGGGCTTTTTTATAAATTCCATATATATTTCACGGTAAGACAAATTTTGTACCAGCTTGGTCGAATTCAGAACATCAGTGTTTTGCCAGGCGACCCAACATTCAACAAATCAAACAACCATTTCCCATGTGGCTTCATACAAAAGGACAAGTTTGGCGTAGATTCATCCAGCGATTTTCGCTTCACACACGGGGCCAACCATGGGCTGGGAAGCATATACTTTTATGTGTCAGGCCACCCAACAAAAACAGAAAACCCCTATCCAGGCTAGAATAAATTCAGTGATGAAGGTGGGAAAGCCATCAAAGGGTACCTGAATTCTTTCATTGAGCCAGACGATGTGCCCCAGTATGACTGGTTCGCCCCAAACACAGCCTCTGGGTTGACGCAGGCAGGTCTGGTGCACATAAACCAGTCAATCGAAGCGTTCACATACTGCATCTTGGGCGCACAGGTAAATGTGTGCAGCAGTATTCTTGGCCAAGGTGGCCGGGCAAAAGAAGCCCAGAGCGAGTTCTTGGTGCTGTTGGAAGACGCGATCAGACAGCCCAACCTGGCCCAGAGCATGCAAAAGTACCAGCTGGCAGTAGATGAAGCCAAGGTAAGGCTCAACATGGCGGTCTGCCCAGGCGTGTGGCTGATGCCTGCGAGAATGATCATCAACAGTGAAAGCACAGTGGGGTACAACAAGCTGAAACACACCATTGCTGGGATGAGGCTGGGGGTCAACAACGAGGTAAACCTGGGCACAAAAAAAACCGCGCTCAAACTCAGGGGAGGCAGCCCATCAAAAATCAACCTGCCCAACAGCCACCCATCTAACCCGATCCACAAAGCAGCCATGGCCGCCCAAACAGGCAAGCTGCAGCCAAAAAAAGAGGAGACCATGGGACAAGAGGAACCCACATCCAGCTCAACTAGTCAACACAAAATCAACAAAACAGCTGTGATAATAGGGGGCGTAGGGCTTGTGGTGTTAATCTTAATCGCTTTATGTTAGCCCTGTTTTTTGATATATTTTTCAAAAATAAAGAAAACAGCTGCCAAAATCAGAAGCCAGGTGTGCTCAGCAAGATAGCCAACCACCTGCCTGGCTGTCTTGAAAAGAAAGCTCGTGACCTGACTGATTAGCTCGGGGAGCATGGACCCCAGCTTCGCGCTTATTTCTTTGATGCCAGCCCCCAAAGCTTTGCTGGTGGCTTTTAAAGCATTAGTAACCATGCCCACAACAGCCCCGATCGTGATGCCAGCTGCTAAAAGGATGGCTGTCACAGTTACCCCATATTTTTTGAAAATTTCTCTGATTCTTTCATCCAGAGTCCGCCCCATGCTACAGCTCACTTTCTTGCTCTTTCAGATCATCTAATGATTTGGTTCTGTTAAGGGCTTCTTCCAGCACTTTTTTTATTGCTCTCTTCCGAAATACTTGCTTCAAGTCGAGCGTTTTTTTCATCTTCATTGGCCAGATTTTTTCCTTTTTTTCACATTCTTTTCTTTCTCTTATTGTGTCTTGTAAATCTTTTGGTAAATTCTTTGTCAGTTGTTTTTTCCTTTTAATTTCTGCTTCATATTCTGGCCCTTGGTCTTTGAGTTGTTCAATCTTGGCATTTTCCTTTTTTAACTGCTCAGTTAGAGACATTACCAATTCATTTTGTTCATTCAAACTTTGTTTTGCTTCTAACTCTCGCTTTCGAAATTTATCTAGTTCTTTTTGCGCTTTTCGAATATCAGCACTGTTTTTATGGATGATAGATTCAGCGCTATCCCCCAGAACTTTTTTGACGAATGTTTTGTTTCAGAAGTCTTGCCGCAAACTGCTGCCATCATCTAAAGCTATTTTGGTCTCTCCACCCTTAGGACCCTCTACCACGCGCTGATTCAGATTTCTCTTGGAGAATCTGATCATCAGCTTGTCAACTTCGACGAGGGGGTAGCGGGCTTTGATCAAAGCTTTGACTCTGGATTTCTTTTTGTTCATCTTCACTTGAAATGTTGGTCTGAAGATCGGTTTTGGACATATCTAGCAGCCCTGTGTTCGGGTTTCTCGAAGCATTAAGCCTTCTTTCAATGTCTTTGTCTCTCAAATCTTTCAGCCTTTCTTCCAACAGCGGTGTGGTTTCATCATAAGAAGTTTCAGGCCCGCTCTTCTCATGTTGCCTTGTTTGCATTTCAATTTCTTCGCACCCCCCCCTGGGTAGGGTGTGGACAACGTGCCCAGCTGAAAGGGTTGTGTTCTATTGCCCTCTTGTTCGTCGTCATCATCGTCATCGTGGTCAATCTGATACTCAAGTAATGGGTCTTCCTTACCAAAATCGCCCCCGCCTGTTGCCATTGCAATATATATTCCATGTATGTTCTTTTTAAATTAGAAAATAATCTCGTATTAATATACCATGGATTACAAAAAACCGGGCAAGATCCCTGATGTGCTACTCACTACTTACATGGCAAAATCTTTGGGGGCCATGAAGGTGCCGCGCGCTGTCAAGCGCATCACTTTCGATACCACCGAAACCAATGCCAGCCACACTCTGAACATTTCGGTTCCTAAGCTGAACGAAAATGAGGTGCTGGTGCCTGGCTTGCTAGCGCTGCACTTTGACATCAACCTGGATGGCAGGCACGCCAACAACTTCCTCTTTCAAAACGTTATGTGTGCACTGGTCGACAAGCTGGTCGTGAAGTTTGTGGGGGCCACCCTGCAAGACAGGGTAGAGTACTATATCTAGAAAACATTTGAAGACCTGTTCCTCCCTGTCAAGAAATGCGACATCATGGTGCAGGAGGGGATCCAGAGCGTAGACTTGTGCAAGATACGCTCGAATGCGGGGTACAAGAAAATGTCGGGTGTCGATGCTGAAAAAAAGCTGAACGAGATATTCCCAAGCAAGTACTACATCAGGCTTGACCACCAGATCTTAACTGACCACAGCATTTTCTACCCCCAGGCCCTGCCCTGTACAATGACCTCATTTTCGAAGTGATGCTCACCCCTGCTGCACAGGTGGTCAGAGGCTCAGACCCCACCAAGCTGAAATAATAGCTGACCAACATCCAGCTCGAGTACGAAATGATACGCAGTAAGTTTCTCTGAGAAGAGGCGCTCAGCGTGTATCAGGCCGGCAAAGAGTTCATGTATTACCACATGATGCACCACAAAAATGTGAGCTTTAAAAAAGACGTGGATTTGCGGCTGAACATCAAAGTTGATGCTCAGAAACGGTCCCGGAAAGGGATCCTATTGCTTTTCGTGGAGCCCTATACCAGAGGTGCCCAGGACTCGGAAAAATACATCTTCCCCGACATCACCAAAGTCAGCGTCACCATCAACGGTTCGCCAAACATGCTGTATAAGAAAGGCATTGAAAGCAAGGACATGCGGAAAGAGGCCAGCCACTTCTCTGTGAAAGAAAAAAGCAAAACCAAGCACATGACGCTGCAAAAGTTCTACACCGAAAACTGGTTCGGGCTGCCGATCAACCTACACTCCATGGCCAACCAAACAATGCACGGCAGCAGCACGCAGCTTGTGAACACCACCGACGGCATCCAGCTGGAAATCGAGCAGAAGACCACCAGCTTGGCGATGTGAATTGCCATATCTTCTTGATCTCCGATGCCCAGTTTAACATGATTGGAAGACAGCTCAAATCTGTGCAGCATTGATTGGACAGAAATAAAAAAAATGAAATGGACCCTGGTAACATCCCCTTCAATGTGCTGCCGACCAACTCAGGCAAAACTCGGTTCCTCATGAACCAGCTCTGTGGCCCTTTTCGGGGCAAATTCAATTACATCATGCTCATCTGCCCAACCTTCACTCACCACAAGACCCTCTTCTATTTTGCTGAGAGAGATCCGCGGTCTTATGTCATCATATGCAAGCAGCACAAAGTGGAACTTCGGTTGAAACTAGTGAGTTTTGTTTTTGAACGAGCCAACACGCTGATTGTCCTTGATGACTGCGCGGCCTCCAAAGACGAAAGGTCGCACCAGTGAGCTCATTAAACTTGGCTTTTCTGCCTGTCACGTGAACATCAGCGTGTGGGTGCTGACCCAGCAGCCCTCCAGCGTCGCGAAGCCATTCTGTGAAAATGTAGTGGCCATCGTGCTGTTTTACACCACTTCAGCCAAGACCACAAAGGCAATTTTTGAAGAATACGTGAGAGAGCTTTCGCAGGATGACCTCAAGCAGCTGATTGCGAGGTTGAAAGAGACAAAGTTCTCCCACCTTGTTTTCTCTCTTCGCCACCTGTACGAGATTAAATTTTCAAATTAAAAAAGAAAAACGTTAACTAAATGGCGGATCTTACGGCTGATGATATGAAAGTTATGGAAGAAGTCACTCTGATGCTCAAAACCGAGCCCACAAGTGGTGGAAACGCTATTCCTCAGCCAGTAATCCTGGACCTCCGTGAATAGCTTGCAATTCTGGTTTCTACAGGCAAAGCAAAGGAAGCCATCGGCATTCAGCTTACACATGAGCAGGTTAAGTGCTTGGAAGCTAACAATGTTGAAAAGTACTACAAAAGATACAAGACTTATGTGGGCGCCAAGACCACTAAAACCTTTGTTGATAGCTGTATCTTGTTGTACACCAGGGGGGTTGGTATGTTTTTGCTGATTAATGGCATTGAAGCTCTGCAGAAAGATCTCAAAAAAGATTACGTCATCACCAAAGAGTTGTCCACTCTTATCGGAAGTCTTGCATTGAGATGTGAGCAGCTGCTCATGGTAGCCAACCCGGCGCTGATCACAATGAAACATATCGATTTCAGTCCTGCTAAGGATTGCCCAGGAGTCGTTGAGCAAACTGCGGAATAATTAGTAAGCATTGCCCAGCAGTTCGTTAATTAAATATTTCTGTTGACTAAAAATAATGGCAGATTCAGAAACCACTCAAGTCAAGCCTGAGGCACAGGGTCAAGTTACTTCAAAAATACCAACCACACAGCCTACGAAAAACCTGAAGAGGGTGGCCATGGGCAAAGCTGTAGCTGAGAAAACAAAACAGGCGTGCAAAGCACAAAAAAAGCCACCGTAGCTGCAGGTCTCATTCCTCCTGTTAGTGAAAGCAAAAAAGTTAATGAGGCACCCTAGGAAGACGTTGTTGAGGCACCCAAGAAAGACACAAAAAACGTTATAAGCATGACTCAGTGGCTCAGTATAATCAGCATCAGTATTTCTGTCATTGGCCTCTACGACAAATGAGAGGAGATAAAAAAGGTTTTCAATCAACAGCCTGCTACGCCTCAGCCAGCCACCGAGATGCGAGCTCCTACTGTTGATACTGTGCAAAGAAGAGGGCTTCAGGCAATGGATTGATATTTGAAAATAAAAAAGACGCACATTATACAATGACAGACAAAGACAACAAGCTCGTTAAAATGATCATGGATGCGGCCGTTCTCACCGGCTTAATCGCTAGGATCGGCTGGATTGCTAAAACAGTGGTGAAAGACAACTTTACCTCTGACCCCAGCAGCAGCGCCATGAACTATGCAAAATTCACGGCTGTCCTGGCAGGTAGCATCGCACTCAAAGACTACCTTAAAGACAAAAAATTCTTCAGACTTCGGTTTAGAAAAAAGAAAAGAAATATAAATGGCAAGCACTGCAATGATGATTGGAGGCGCGATTCTTAATGCCACTGCTTTTTCTGGCGGCAACTATCTTGCCAAATTTCTTTCTGTAGACAATGTGAAGGCAGCGTTGGCAGAGAAAATGCGGCACAACAAAGCCCTTGAAGCTTATCAAGATGCTATGGCCAAATACACGCGCAACCTCACCAAGCTTCTGGATTGGATTCAAACCAACAGAGAAATCAAAGAACAGGTGAAGCAGAACTTCACAAACACCGATTACGCGTTCAAACTCTATAACCAGGCCCACCCAGACAAGCAGATCACAATCAAAGAGCCTCGCTTCGCTGACTTTTATCAGCCCAGTGAGCAGCAGAAACAAGGCAAGCTTCTTTTTGTGGGTGGCAGCACGTTCGCTCTCGGCTACGTGGCTTTCTGTTTTCTTTCAATAAACATCTCTGTGTTGTAATGGAAACCAAGCTTGCCAAAGTCTACTACAGCCCCCAGGGCTACTGGAGAGGCATGGCTGCCATCAAAAAATTAGCGGACACTGTGAAAGTCCCTGAAGAAACCGCCAAGCAGTGGCTCATCAAACAAGTCCTTTGGCAGATCTATCTCCCCGCGCCGCAATACATTCCACGGCCCAAATTCGATGTATCGTTGCCTAACACGTTCCACCAAGGGGACCTTCTTTTTCTGCCTCATGAGAAACTCCCTTGTGGCCGCAAAATATACAAATACGTGCTGACTGTTGTCGATGTCGCCAGCCGTTTCAAAGAGGCTGACCTCTGACCTCTAAAGACTCTGCCGAGGTTGCGAAAGCTTTTCGGTCGATTTACAAGCGCAGCCCTTTGACGTGGCCTCAGCTGCTTCAGGTCAACCCTGGGCACGAGTTCATGGGAAGTGTGACCAAAGAAATGGAAAACAACAAAACCTCTATTCGTCGCAGGCACCCTGAAAATCACAGAGACCAGGCTATCATGGAGCGTTTCAACCACATGCTCGCCGAGTGCTTGTTTGGGCATCAGTATGCTGTAGAAATGCTGCTGCCTTCTGGCTAGCAGTCAACTGCCTGGGTCAAAAGGTTCCCCAATGTCGTTGCCGCTCTTAACAGCACTAGTCTTATCAGAAAAAAACCAGCTGTCGCTATCAAAGAGAAATCTGTCGCCTCCAAATCCTCTACTTATTCCAGACCTGTTGGCTTGAAAGAGAAAAAACTCCCCCCACTTATTAATGTACGATATTTGTATAAGCCCGGCGAACTTGAAGGTGGGACTAAAAGAGCCGCAGACCCAGTTTGGTCTTTGAAAGTACACCATCTTGAAAGAGCCATAACCAAACCGAACGAACCTGTTGTCTAATATTTGTCCAATGGGCCTAAGCGCAGCTTTGTTCGCGAAGAGCTGTTGGTTGTGCCTCCTAATACGTAGCTTCCTCCCAAACAAGTCCATTCCTGATCTTTTTGTGCCTGTATGCCAGTGTGTGCACGCTGTCGTCTGCTATCCACCACTTCGTGTCGAACACTGACAGCGAGACCTTGTCCACGTGCATACCATACATCTCGTGGCCCTCACTTCGCAAGATGTTCATCCCGTGACAGAACTGCTTTCTCTCAAACAATGCCTCTTTGTACTGCTCATGCTGGATCTCTTTTTTTACCACATTTTTTTTTCACACCTTGCGCTTTTTTGATGTTTTCTTTTTCTTCTATGATCGAATACATTTTCGGCCGTATCGCCACTGCTTCAGCAGTCACACTTCCAGCACACTCATCTTTCATTTTGCCCAATACCTTTTTGGTTTCGCTGCTGTAGAGCGGGTGCTCTTTGGGGTAGTTGTGTCGTACAGCACCAGGTCTTCAGTCATTTCTCTCTACACGTCGTCCGTCTTGATCTCTGTGAGCAGGCTGTCTGTGTCTGTGTAGATCAGCTCACATTTTTCCCTGTACCGGGATTTCATCTGGTTGTAGAAGAAGTCGTACATCAAAATCTTGCTCTTCTCCAAGATCGTCATGCCAGTGTAGACTGGCTTGTCCAGGTACACTCGCGATTTATACATGTGAATGCCTCCCATGTCGTTTCTGAATATCTCGTGCCTTGCATACGATGGGCTGGCCACCAGGCGGCGGATCTTGTCTTTCTCCCAACTCCGTACTATCTTCATGTCGAGGCATTTGCGCAGGTTTTCCATTGTTTTGCCGAACACTAAGTTGTTCATCAGCTTGTAGAAGTTGGTCTTGAACTCGTTCTTTGCTTCTTTCCAGAACTCTGTGTTCATCCGGATGTAGGGCTCCATGCACCGCTCCTGGTCGAATTCGAGTACCCAGGAGACTTTTTTCGAACGCATTCCTTGTTTCAAGTATAGCTGCAGGTTCCTGTAATGAACGACGTACTTGCTTTTGTCTTCCAGAGTGAGCACCAGTTTCTCACTTTTCGGAAATTTAAGCTCCAGGTCGGCCAGCATTCTTTTTTGGTACCCTGACATCTGATCGCCTTTTTCTATGGCGCGAGCAGGTATCCGTTGTGGGTCGCGTGCAGCTCCTCCGGGTACTTGAGGTCCACCTCCAAGATCCACCTGACACGCAAGCTTTCTTTCATCTTCATGATCTGCTCTTCCGTCAGCATCACCCGCTTCCACTTGAAGCCTCCTTTGGGCAGCGGTAGGCTCATGGCCCAGCCGTACAGGTTGTTCGCGTTCAGGTACGTGGTGTACTTGTTCGACTTGCTCTAGTCATAATCAGGCACCCGTGGGTTGTTTGCCTTCACGTACTGCTTGCTCGCGATTGAGATTCCGCCCCGCATGCCTTTCTCGATGAACAGGTGCATGTCCAGGTCTGTCAAGAGCTCCAGTTCGACACTGGTCTTTTTCAGCAGCCCGTCCCAGCTCAGGCCAGGGGCTGTGTAATAATGCGCAGGGTCTAACCCGTACTTTTCCGTACAGACCTTGCAGAAGTTTTCAAAAATGTCTGCCAACAGCACCACGTCGGTTTTCACATACAGGTCGTGGTAGTCGCCAAGCATTTGGCACCCAAACGCGGCCAACACCTCCTTCACATGGGCGTACTCTTTGGCGGTTATGCCTTCCCCCTTCAGCTTCGAGAAAAACTCTTCTTGAGGGGGAAGCTCTTTCTTGGTGAACCTTTCGAAGCTGTCCATGTATTCGTATGGGTAGATGCCTTTCTTCAGGATCATCTTTCTCTTTTCTCGGTCTTGGCACAGCTTTTCCATGATCTTCATGTCTTCTGGTGCATTTCCATCTACCCGCTCGTCGAGGCTGCTCATCATGAAGTTCAGGCTGTTGATAAACCTCAGGTTTCCAAGCGAAAAATAGACGTATTTCTCCATGTTTTTCAGGATGCAGTTTATCTGCCCAATCACCCGCGAAATTGCCTGCATCAGCAAGTAGCCGTCATATCCCTTCAGGTTGTGAAAGATCACAGGAATCAGCACCATTTGGGGCTTTATGCATAGCTTCAAGTTGCAATCATTGTGTGCAGCCGCCCGGTATTTTGCTGTTATATGGCAATGGTCTTTCATCGCGTCTCTGTAGTTGTTTACCAGTAGCAACTTTCCGCAAAATATGCAGGCTTCATTGTCAGGGCCTTTGGGCTTTCTCTCTCTTCTTGGCCCCACAAACCCCCTCAGCACGTAATAACACCTTTTGTGGCTTTGGCCGCAATACTTGCCCGTGTTGGGGTCGTACACATCGAATTCGTCTCGGAACCCTGTCTTTACCAGGCTTTCCCTGCAGATGTGACATTCTGTCGCATTTTTGAATTTACTCCAGTCTTCTGTTGTCATTACAATTGGCTTTTTGTCGGCTAGCTCGGCTCTTGTAAACTTTTCGTGGTACTGAAGGCTCGCCAAGAACCTGTAAACCACATCTTCTCCTCGATACACTTACGGTCCATGCATCTGTCTGTCGCTTTTCATGATTATGTATGAAAAGCCACGGGGCTCCTGGACTTAAGTTTTTATCGTTGCCTGATCTTTTTTCGCACAGCTGTGGATCTTATCAGTGATTCTAAGTCTGCATACCACAAATGAGTCTTTCATCTGGTTGTGGTGGTTCTTGAACCTGACTTTGTTTTCACCCTCTTTGGGCAGCACGGTTCTTGTAGGACATTTCAGCTGCCCCATGCATTCCGGTTTGTGTCTTTCCAGCAGCTCCTTTGTTTGGTATCCATGCAAGCAGCATTCGCAGAAATGTTTGCTCTCGCTGTGCCTGTTTTGGTTGTACAAGAGAGCGTTAAGCCTTTTCATGTACATGTAGTGCGATTTTTCTTTATCCCGTATAAGCATCAAGTTCATCCTCGGTATACTCCCGTCTTTTTTGCTGAGCCTATGCATGATCACGCTGTCTTTTTCCCAGCCAAACACGTTTATAGCCAGGTACAGATTTTGCTTTTCTAGCTTGTCTATCTGTTTCACCGGTGTTGGAAAGTCTATGCCTTTAAAATTCAGTCCGTCTTCTGTGGGATAGCTTGACGTTCTTGTCACCTTTTCACCATCTTCTGCTGGAAATAATGCCGCACGCAGCACCCATCTCAAGCACTGGTTGTCTCGGTTTTGAACATTGATTATCGCTTTTTTGTTTTGTAGCTTTTAGGCAGCGGTATATAACTGCCACCACGAAAAGACTGGTATCGGGCAACATTAACAAAGACTTCCAAGACACCTTCTACCACCCAGCCTGAGCCTCTTTGAGACCAAGCTTCTATTTCACCTTTTACTTCATCAATAAACTGCCGAAATACGTCACTTACTGTTGCCGCATTGTTTTCGTTAAAAATGGCTGGGTCTCTCTGTTTAAAATAATGTTCCATTTGTTGTTTTACACCATCTCTGGTTATTGAAAACCTAACGTTAAGCGCAAACTGCGTTTTAACGCTTTCCAAGTTTTAAATTTCATTCTCTATCAGTTCTTCGAAATTTGCTTTCGCTTTTTGTGCGAATTTCAGAAGGTCTGCTTTGAATTTATAAGCTACTGAAACTGTCATTCTCCATATGCAAAGCCATTCGTCAAAATTTGCTCTTACCAACCCGCCGTTATCCATGTGTGTGCTCTGAAATGCATTTCTTGAATCTACAGCTGTAAACAAATTTTTGTTAAAGTGCCACTATGATGAAATTCTTGATACCCAATTTTTTACATTTTCGTACACAATAGGTATTTCCTAAACATCTTGGCAAATTTCAATCCATTGCGAACATTAGAACTCATCTCTTTTGGACCTTTATTTCTGAGAATTTATGGCTGCCATTAATTTTCCTTGTTCCAAGTCTTGGATGAGAATTGGAGAAAATGACGTCATTTT
>Ga0126339_10001612_pt1 | contig 15510 bp, 6 predicted proteins | sample OrbTmetagenome_2_FD_92532 | JGI IMG/M metagenome (GOLD analysis project Ga0126339, IMG submission 92532) | Coral microbial communities from Petempiche,Puerto Morelos, Mexico - Orbicella T R C metagenome | ecosystem: Host-associated > Invertebrates > Cnidaria > Coral | place: Petempiche,Puerto... | reverse complement strand
TTATTATTATTATTATTATTATTATTATTATTATTATTTCGTTTTGAAAAGGAGTTTGTTTTGTCTTATACCACACCTCGCACTTGCTGTTAAAACTTTAAATCTAGAGTTAATTACATTGCTGTTGCCTTCTGTCGATCTTTTCCGATGCTAGCGGTGAACTCGCTACTTTCCAAGAAGGGAGCGGACATTTTGCACCATTGTAACGTTTTATACTGATGATAACCACAAATCTCGCGAGATATCTTGACTCAAACTGTCACAGAAATCGGGAAATATGAACTGCATTTTCCCATTCATGTTACAATGCTGTTTGCGAGCCGTGAAGAAATGTAAGAAACATAATTTACCACCAAGACAAATTGCTTACAGTCGAGACTTCGTTCTTAGAATATGGCCCTTCAGTTTGCAATTTCTACACTTGATCCCAACTATAATTTAAATTAAAACAGTTGTTCAGTTTTAGTACAACAGGTTGAGCATCACATGGACTAGTCACCAAAATCAAATGAAAAGAAGAAAACATCACATTGTTAACGACAGGTTCCTGATCAGTTTTGTAGTGACAGTCGAGTAAAGTGACCTCCATATTACAGAATCATATGGTGCTTAGTGCAAGGAAAAAGTTAAATACGTGGACATAATTAAGTTGGTTTCACGGCCTTGCTCTTGTTTGGAGAAAAAACACTTTTTTTCTGATTAGTTGCAGGAGTAAACCAAATAAATAAAATTAGGCTTAATTAAGGCAAAGTCGAAAGCAAATTCAAATAACTTTCGAAAACCCATCTTTTGAAAACTCTCTTACGAAATATGTGTTGCGTTGAGGTCCCTAACAAATAAATGTAAATAACATACTACAAAAATACTTCAAATGAAACAAAATTGGCACAGTCGCTCGTCCCCCATGTCCTGTGAACATTTATAACTTTCCGGGTGCAAGAGGTGTGGTATAAGAATTTATGGCCTTCTTAAACTTCAAAGAAAATGGCAGATTTCATTTATAGTGTAAACTACACTATAATCAATCAGCTGATTGGATAAATAATTTCAAGAATTTCAGAGATTAACATCCCTTTTATTTCAGTCTAGGATGAATAAACTGTTCTTGTGTGAAAATAATACATATATTTCACATCTCCTTCAACAAATTTCGCTCGATTCCTAGTGGAAGTACATTCGTCAATTGCTTATTTTTATCTTGTCTACAACTTCACTACATTTAATAAAATCTCTTGCGCTCAGCGCTCTGTAATGTCAACTGTTCTGTGTATCTTTAACGTGCATATTACGAATTTTAACATCTCTAACGTCTGATTTGAATACAATATGAAGTTGCTATTCCTCTGTGGATGTTCTGCTGTACATGTGGTATTGTTACACTTTAGCTGGACGTTTTGTCTTTTACACTGTTGCGTTTTGATCCAGGTATTAATGTTTTTTAGGCTATGCATCTGTCCTTCAGGTCGCTCACATCTGACAGCGCGCCAGAGCTACCATTCAGTGTCTCTTTTACTTTCGCGTTCACTTGCAGGTGTACTTGACCACAGTTTCGGCGCAGTCCTGACATTTCACTTCACAGCACCAGTGAAATTTACACTTGCATTGCGACACCTCCGTGAAGTTGTGGGTATCGTGTCCGCGTTCACAACACAAGTACGTGCAGCTGCCTGGACCTACCGAGGTTTTCTTGCAGATGCGATCTTGCGTTCCAGGGATTCTCAAACGCAAGTCTCGGGCACAATACATGTCCGAGACATTCAGATACACTAAGCGATTGGATTTCGGTTTCTCTAAATCGTCAGATATGGGCACAAGGTGTCCTGGCTTCTGGCCACCGGGGCTGTCGATCATTGAGGGTTTCATTCGGACAGCAGTAAGATAGTATTCCTTTAATTTATTTCCGATATGACGGATTGAAGGCAGTGTCTTCCAGCATGTGCGGGTCGTACAGGATGCAGAAATTCCATGGCATTTGCATTCAAAAACCAAATTCTCTCTAACAACCTAAAGTAGGCGAGAAAAATGTCCCAGTTTAAGGTGGAAACTCAGGTTGCGCTATAACTCCGAGAGACAGGGAACGATAAAACGAGTCCCACTCTTACTCGATTCCGCCATGTTTACTGAAATAGATCCTCTGTAAGTTTAGTCTTTTTTTTTGTTTGTTTGTTTTTTTCTTGTTTTTTTGCTTCATTTTTACTGGATAAAAAAAAACTGTTCCAAGTTTTCAGCATCGCGAACTTTCTGAGAACTCCTTAAACGTTCTTATACCACACCTCCCCCCTCAGTCAACTGACTCGCACCTCCCCCCTCAGTCACTGACTCGCAATGGGTTTGTGCGGTTTGAAGAAGAAGAGGTCGCACAGTTACCAGCGAGCAAAGCAGCTGCGCACGCGTAACAAAGTTGTGGCATGTTAGCGTCTAGTTGCCACGAAATGATACGAAAAGTGGCTGGTAACTGGAAAAATATGGCATTATGACAAATGTTTGTTATCAAATTGATGTTTTTTCTTTTTCCTCTAGTTATTTTATAAACTTTGTATTATATTATTCTAGCTAGTAACAGATGGAATTTTTTAACCCAATTAAAGGCTATTTTGCTAAAAGGTAAGAACTTATCATTTTAGTTTATTTTACTTTTGACCAGTGCAACTAAATAAGAAAAGTCTCACATTTTATTCTTTACCCGCTAAGATATAGTAATTTAGTATTTTCAACAAAGTAGCATTTATGTTGGATAAGTAACGATACTAAATCATGGATATCACATCTTCAAAAATTTAGCCTGTTAAGGTTGCTTTTATTATTAATTGGTCTTGTTTATCTTAGTTAGTTGTTACTTTATGGCTTCCTTCGATATCAAATTTATGCAAAGGGAACAATGAGTGTCTTTTTTTGTCATATAACCCTTTGAACAAAATTGACCTTAAAGGCTCAATTTAGAACAACCTGGATCTACACTGGAAGTGCGTTGGCTTACTATATTAGAGAACTTAAGCAAACCTCGACGGCAACGGCAACGAGAACGCCACCAAACTAAAAGTTTAATAAGTAGAACAATGGCTGTGCGTTATACTGAAATCTTTGCAGTCTTTGCACAACAACAGCGTGAAATGACCAAAGTACTGCATATCTTGGAAAAAACAAACGACAGCGGCAAATTTCTCGTATTTTCATTTGGAATAGACCATTGGTGTCATTAATTTACCTTGAGCAAGTTCTGAGACCAATAGGCGCATTTAACAGATCTAGACAATTACGAAATTCAAAGGTCAAGTATAAATTTATTTTTAACTAGGCGTTGTCTTCGGGGTCGCCGTCGTCATTGCTTAAGCTCTGAACAGTTTCTAGGGGATGGGGGCGTGGAATCATTTGCCTGCGTGCTTTTGTTAATTTTTTTCCAGCTTTTGCTCACTCTTGCCACGGACAATCAAACCTCTCTGAGCTCATAAACCACTAATGATGAATTGTCTCATAGAATTATCGTGCACTTCGCCTAAACTGTTAAGTGCTCAAACAAGGTTTTCCTGTTTGTCCTGTATTGCCGTCAAAAATGACCAATGAACGTGCAAGAATTGTCAGAGTGATGGTGAAAATTTTCTCGCAGCTCCTAAAGTAAAATTTCAGATTTTCTCACCACACGCAGAAAGGTTTCTACAAGCGTGGGGCATAGATGGACGAAAATGTCGAACAAGATAGAAGATAGCGCGAAGTACTTTCAATAATATTGATTTTGTAATTAAATTTTCTTCAAGCGTTTGAGATTGTAAACGAATTCCTTGTATGTGACTATTCACGTGAAAGTTATCAGGCACTCCTATGTGATGCTGTTTGTCTCTTCGCTGTTTTGCAGAACGAAATTTGCGCTTACATTAAGTTACAAACTAGGACCGTTAGTGTAATACTTCAAACCAACAAAAATATAATTTTGGAATCTATACATTGTAGTTTAACTTAGTTTCTTCTCTTTTCTTGTCAACTCAAAATGAATGAATATTTATGTTTGTATCAACAACAAGGTTATGAAAGCAACATTGTCTTAAATGTATGCTTTCCAAAATGAGCAGAAGATGAGTTCCTCATTCATAAGAAGGACTCAACTTTTAAGTTATAGATTCTATCTTTTAAAAGCTTTATAAGAATTAGTTCTCCTATGAAGATAAGTGTTCGTAATATTGAAGGAGTATTTTACTTGAAACCTGATCCATTTGTGTATGTTTCAAAGTAACCTTTCAAAAAAAACTAAACTTAACTTTAAGGGTGGGAAAGCAAATATGTTTATTCCAAAAATATCTCTTCGTTATATTAAAAAACTTGTTATGAAAATAAAAGATGATCTGTCAGTGTTTGTTTCGTAGTTCCCAGCTGTTCAAGAATCCACAGTTAATATTAATCTCGGCAGGCGGGCTTACAGAGCTTCGTAGGTTTTAATTACCACGAATTCAACCAAACAATTCTTTTCATAACCATAATGTCAGGGATTTTTTTATTTCACAAAGGGTAAAATTGCTCCCCCTTCGAGAGAGCGCTGCTAGTACCCAGTATCGTTTACAGTCGAGAAAATTTCGTCTAATTCGTCTTGAACCCTGACGTCAAACGGTTGGAAAAGCCTTCAGTATTTCTTAGCCACTCACAAAGTACGGTAGTTGAACGTTGATGGGTCAAAGTGTGTAATTTTTGGAAAGGTCCTGTGCTGCATAAGCTTACATTCCCTCCGGCAGCATCAAGGTTACCCAACATTCCCATCACAGTATGAACACACTCCTTTCGAGAGGAAGCAAAGAATTCCAACGCGTGTTTGACACAAAAACAGTCGTTTTAAACACTGCTGTGTTAGTTTTGTTCAAAGAAGTTTGCAAACACGTTAACTTAATTGAAACGACCGCAAACAGTTGTATGTTAGAGATGTAAAGAAAAACGCACAGCAACTAGCAGATAGAGCGAAGAAGACTTCAAAAGTTGGTTGAAAGGTTTAATTAATTCGTCCAAACTCTTGTCAAGCAATCGAGCTCTGAGTTTCGACTTCAGCAGAAATGACAACCTTTACCTCAAAGTCAGTAAGTAGCTTGTAGACGAAGAAGGGTTAACTTAAGTACAGAAGTTCCCGGCGCCCTGTTTAGATTTAAGCTCAAGCAAGTTGGTTGATCATGAGCGAAGTGGAGGTATGGTATAAGGTTGTTGAATATTTGTTACATACTAGCTCTTTCGCAAGTAAATTTCGGTCAAAATAACATAAAATCTAATTTTCTTTTGGTTGGTTCGTCCGTTTTGTTTTAATACGAGTCATTTCAATAGAACAGAGCCCTTTGTTCCCATTGTTCAGCTTTATCGTCTATCTATTGCTTATCAACAACCCCCAAAGACGCGACACAAACTATGAACTATTGCTCAACGCCACTGCTCATCCGAGGCCGGATATTGCAGTGGACATCCATCTTTAAAATACCTTAATTCAACTATGATATTTACTGTAGCTATTTATCCATCACAGTAAAAATAGATATGTATTAAGATGTCTTGATCAAGAGATACAGCAATCTTGTCGTGATTTCCCAACTGTGATCACTTTACGGAAAAGGAACTTCGTTGAAATTAGCCATTCACTGGCAATCTTTTGCGGCATGTGTCTAATTAAAAGGGAATCCATTATTTCATACCAACATCAACATTTTGAGCCAAGAGTTTTAATTTCCTACAATGTGGTTTTGCGGTTACTTAATAATAAGTTTCAACGTTTTTTTTCAATAGACTTTTTATCTTGTTTATCACACAACAATTTTTGCGTTTTCAGCTGATCCAAAACCCAATTATTCTTGAAATACCTAAACTGGGGGAGTGATACGCTCCTTAGAGAGTTCTAACAAGATTTGACACAGATACTCCGATGTAATAAACTTTTGCCGATGACTGTTCAAATATAAGGAGCTAGCCAGAATCTTTTCACATGCAAATTCCACGAGCCGGCAAAGCCATGCTCGTGTGACCAAGACAATCCGAGCCAAGCCGTTATTGTTTAGCCCTCATTATCATTAAGTAATTAGAAAAAGCAATTATGTCATTAAATTCTGAGGGGTTGATAGGCCTCCTACCTGTCTGCCCGCTTTGTTGTTGTGCTTGTTCATGAAAAATATGGCATCCTTTTTATTGTGCCGCCCGTTCACGAACTTATCAGCAATATCCATTCCGTAACTCATATCAACGCTGCACCCACCCCACATCCATCCTTTACTACTTTTCTGTCCCCACTTCCTCCTATCACAGTCGCATTCGCTCAGGTTCCCCATACTGCATGCCCTGGTGATCGCGTAGACGACTCCAGCAGATGTGATGGCTTGTGCATAAGCAGCTTCCTTCGTCCCGGCTGAAAGGAGGGCAACGGAGAAACAAGAATCAGCTAGTGATTTGCAAGCCGTAGTAAAAACTTAAAATGACAGGTTGGAAAAGTTGTTCATCTTGTCAATTTTAATTCATCTGTCGTGATGTTCCGGCGAAAGAAAAATATGTGTACAGTAGGGATTTTTCCTTCATAGCAAAAATGTTACATTAAGTTTGTGTTGGCTGTGTTCCTTCTCTCATTTTTCGAAGACCACTAGGAAAACGAAAGCCTTCTATTTTTTCGCTAGTCTTGTTCAATAGTTAGAGACGTTTATTGCCAATAACCCGTAAGCATATTTTTAAAGCGTAATCAAAACTTCCGACCTCATTAATATTCTGAGTACACGTTAAAAATAACCTTTTTTATCTACTTGTCGAGACACAATAACTTTACTTTATTAGAAAAAGTTTAAAATAATAAGAAACTCGTAAATTTTTAATGGAAGTACTAAAATTAGATTTTTTTTCAAGTTGTAGATTAGTTTGAAATATGTGTTATAGAACCTAGCATATGCGTAGAGAGAATTTGCTCTTGGCTACAAAAATATGAGTTCTTTAACTGTCTCAGTTGAGGTAGATGAAACATTCTCTCGCTCGTGTCAACAATTCTACAAAAATCGTATCGTTAGAAGGTCAGGAAGAGATTCTTTTCCACCCAGGTATGATCCAAAATCTGATGTTCAAGATAAGGGTCGATTCTGTCACTTTATCACTAGCTCAAAGCAAAATAACATACGTGTTGACAGTTAGATCTTAGTTAGAAGTACCAATTTCAACTAATCTCACAGGTGCAATACCGTTTCCTGATGAACAGAACCATGTACAAAATTGTCATGATTAGAATTACGAAAATATGAAACATGATGACGACTGTCTATCGACACGGGGCGTTCTTCAGTCTCTATTTAATCTCCCCTCATAAGAAAGATCAAATAAGGTTTTCGACAACCTTGAAAAGAAGGTTAGGGTAATTCATTAGCGAAGCTAAATTATAGCCAAATTATTCGTTTCAGTGAGTTGTCAAGTTTTCACAATGATAATATGGAGCTACTTTTCCGGCCACTTGAAACAGGTCAAGAGTCTTTAAGATAAGTGGATTCATAGGTGGACTTTGAGTTAATCAGGAGCTATTTACTCCAAACAAACAAATAATCACTTTACAGCAGTTCAAGCTAAGTGGACTGCCAAATTAGTCAGTGGCAAATTATCTAATATTCAGAGTACAGAACGAAATCTCCTTGAGAGATCGCTTACAACAACTTCTAAGCACGATAATCCTACTTACGTATTGCCTTGTCGTCAAAGACCGATCTTTGACCGAGCAGTGTACAGTTCCACCTATCTTCGCGAAACTGAAATTTGCATTCTTCAGCGCCAAGTCGATATCCCTCCCGAATGCAATTAATAACGTTGGGAGACTCTTCACAGATGGCAATCTGCTTAGGATACAAGCCAGGAATTTTGCTGCAGATGTGACTTAGGGAAAGGGTTGCCACGGATGAAACAACGCTGTCAGAGTGTCAAAAGATAAAAGGCTGATTGAATTATTGTGTCTCAACAAAGCACAAGAATAAGAAAATTGATTCTCACTCACAATAACTTCGAATTGGCCTCCATAAGATTGTGGGCAAAGACTGTTGCCAGTAACACAGTTATCAAGGTTACCGCGTGTTGATACTCCATTTCAGCCAGCTCAACCTCTTCCTTTTTATCAAGCCGATGGCACAGATTCTCGAATATAAATCCTTTGATCGTCGAAATGTTTAGCTCATCTCGTTTCTGATTGGTCAAAACGGAATTAATCAACTTTTTAATTTAGTTTGTGGGCCTGAACAATTGGATGGAATGTGCCTTCTTAAATATTGTTTCTTATATAGGCAGGAAAACCGTTATTGCCGAGGATCCGATAAGCATCAGATCTGAAGGTTTTATTTTTCCAGTGGCTTAACTCAAATATTTCGCCTCTACAGCCGAGCAGAAGGCTTAACGAGATGAACGAATTTTTGTGTGACGATAGGGGTCTGTCGCAGCCTTATTAAAAAGCCAACGATAAGAAAATGACGACTTAATTGAAGATTATAGAAGTGGCCAAATTTTATTAAACAGTGATTTTGAATGCATTTGAAGCATTTCAGAGGTAGATCAAAAACAAACATCCAACTCATTATTAATTGTTTGAATTGAAGTTTTCTCTTTGATGTGCCGATAATCGTGCTAGCACAGACTAACCCTTTAAGTCTTCACTGACGCAACACGACAATTGAACGGTTAAATGGCTCCGCTGCCGTGATCCCAATTCCTGTCTGCACGTCAAATAGAATGACTAGCGGAAATGGGCGACTTTATTGGTTTCCCCTTGGAGAAAAACGTGTTTATAGGAAAGACGAAGCCGTGAATAGATTACGAGTCGAAGGTTAGTCTTTCAATGACTGATTCGGCAGGCTTCTATTGAAAAATTCCATTCTCTCCCCGAAGAGCTCGCAGACGCTAAACTTCTGCATTTGGCAATGCTGTTAGAGTCATCATAAGACAACCGCAAAACTCTAGTTAAAACAGTTCATCATCTCTCAGAGTTTATTTTGTCACACCAAAGTTAACATGAGTCAGCAATAAAATCATCCAACACTGTTCATTAAGCTTTGGGAGTGAAATTTATTCCGATAACGGAATGAACTGGTTATTAGAATGTAGCTAGTGAAGTGTCAGAATTTGCTTGCTGTCGAACAGGAGCTTAAAGATTCCACAGTTTGTTCTCGAAAATTACAGCCACAGTTCATGCACTTTTACCTTTGTGGAAGCTACGTGAGCGCAGTTATATTTTGTGTTAAATGCCAAAGCTAAAGCCCTTGGAAGCGAACAGAATTGCATGAAAAATATCCAAATTCAATCGAAGAGTTTGACTGACCAGAGGACAACTTGTCTTTATTAAATCTTTTCTGATTTATTATTCAGTTTTAAACTGCATCCTTTTGAGCACAATGAAATGAGAACAGAAATGAGAACTGAAAAAGGGTCAAAATTAAAGGGGACGAATGAATTTCCCAACAAACATTTATCCCCTCTTTTAATAACCAGAGATAACTGAATTCGAAACTAAAATCGACTAGAAAACTCTTACTGATAAATCAAATATCCATGAATTTCAGCATTTACGATGTGTGTATAAATCGCTATGACAGCTCATCGGAGCATATAAAGGTCTTTGAAAGTGTTGGGTTATTAAAAGCCAAGAAAGAATTAACTGCTGTATGATATTTAAGGCCGAGGGTTCCGCTTCATAGAGTAATTTTGATTGGAACTCGTTCTACTGCCTAAAAACGTGTTTCTTTCCAAAGCTTAAAAACTAAACCATCTTTCGCTGAAAAACATTTTATATGAGTTACTTTTATTTCTTACTCCACGTTACGAAGTTCTCGCTCTCTGAAGCTGTTATTTATTTTTCTTTGAAATCACTGCCCTTGTAAATAAGAACTTCAATAAAATCATTTAGTGGAAGGTTATCAGCAAATTTGTTGACAGAGTTGTTGATTTAGTTAATTTCAGGTTAGATATGTGTTTAAATGCCTGTTTGATTCTTGAAAAACATTTAACATACCTTTATTGGAAATCAAGATCTCTTTATTCTACTCAATTTAAGCAAAATTAATCACAGGGCAAAGTAATTGATAACATTAATTTGTACTTGTGTAACTTGCTTTTCTAATTTTAAAAAGTTGAAAGCGAACTTAAACACCAGAAGAGCTTGATTTAACTCACTGAAAGCAAACACCATTCATTGCTTCCTTAATTGCAAATGATATGGTTCCCGTGCTGAGTCACGGAGCAAGCCATCGAAACTGTTTCCAATGAAAATTAGTCATTCAGTTACTCAACAATATCGCTATGTACAGTATTCTTCTAATTTTTGTTCAAATAATTTCTAGCTAGAAAGCCCCGAAGGGTTAAAACAGTTTGGATAGTTGAAAACATAAACCAACTTTCTTATTTGGAGTCTTGCTTCCCTTTTGGGTTTGATGATTAGAATTTAGCGTTGAGGTCTATCATTGTAAAAGATTTAAGGGTGTTTTTCGCTGACAGTGATGAGTTCTAATTTTGGTAATGGTTGTTTTGTACAGAGCAGCCGCCAAGCACGTATGGACCACCCACTACTATTCATTCTGTGTCATAAGATTACGTGTCCAGCAAAACTGATGGATGGAAAAAGAGATGGGAAAAAATACCGCAGAGTTATTTGAATTAATCACGATTTAGCGAAATCAGACTGAAAAACAAAAAACATAGTTTTTTTTCAAAGTTATCAGCAACGCTTGCAATTTTGGTTTATATAATGCAAATTAAGCCGACTATTGCGTGATAACCATCGACCTTTTTTCCTTTCAAACCGAGATTCTACGCAATTGCGGCGAGCAAGCGGTACTCTGTGGATGAAGTCGGCAAACTTTTTGCCGAACAACTTCTTTCACTTTAAGTAACAAAGAAAAGTTGCAAAGGACCCGGCACGGTAAAGAAAATGGTCTTATCTGTCCGCTTAGCCGTGCAACCACACACAGATTGCCGAAAATAGATAAGAAAAGAACTGGTCATAAACATAATCAACCGCTGTGAAATTACGCGGCAAGGAGTATCTAACTCAAATCACGATAGATCAGCTACAGTAACGATAGTTTGAGAGATTGGAAACTCTAGCTCTGAAGTTTCAGTTTTCTTGTTTACAGACTTCAACAGAAGGGAAGAATTTAACTTATCACACAAATGGGGTTTTATTGACTCTTGAAATCAACAATGGTTAATTGAGCATATAACTTTGATTAATTTGTTTCGTTTGTCCAGTGTTGAATAAGATCGATTGCTTTATGAGATACTAGTAAAATACATCTAGATCAAAAAAGAGATGTCACTGAATACCCTAGACCTGTGATAATTCTTTTCGTCTCAGGGGAATGTTGCACGTTGTTTATTAACAGACAGCACAATGTATATAAAACAGGTTTTAAAATCATCAATCTCGTCAGAAATTAAGCGGTCACTTTAAACAACAGCGGAGTTAACTCTGTATTATTTAAACCTTAAAGATTGCTTAATTTTATGCTTTTTGTAATATTCTGTAACACCCCTCTTCTCTAAAACTCGTTTAGTAAAATTCATACTTAGTATTCCTAGACCTGTTAGTCTAGTTAAGCCTATATTTACGAGGGTAAATATATCATTTAACGGCGCTGAAAGCTATCCTCAGCATCTCAAGTATTTCACATATGGAACATAGTTTTGAAATAACATAACTACTGAACTCCGCGTGCAACATTAAATATTATTACTATTCTCTTTTTATGATAAGAGATAAAAATTACTCTTGGATATATAAACATATCAAGAGATAATCAGATCATTCTAGAAAATACCGAAGATACCAGATTTTGTATGACCTGCCGGGCTTGATACTTGGAACTCTCTGCCTTCGAGCTTTGTATTACTCGTCCAAATCTGACTTCCCCTTCGATCCTCTCTGACCATTTTAGGTTTATTGACCGCCCGTTATGCCTGACTGTGAAGGAGTAGCAGGCATCACGGAGCATTTGTTAATACAAGGAAGATAACTGCTTGTTTTACTCAACATTAGCTTTCAATTTTTTTTTGCATTGTTGGACTCACTTTATTTTTTCTGAGTAATATTATGATCTGTGTGCGTAGTTTTAAAATCGATACGCTTTCGCGGGGCAAGTTAACCAAATACTACATGTTTCACACCTTCCAAAAACCGTCCCCTCTCCCCCTGAAATAAGACCCCATCCCTCAGAGGGGCATAATAACAGACCCCCTTTCATAATACCCCCTCTGACAAGGACTGAGCAAGATATTCCATGAATCGACTCCAATAAACGGTACCGTAACCGCAAAGTATCTATCTTTCGTTGTTACCATGGTAACAGCCGGAATACCTGTTACTGTCCAAAGCACTTGCATTTTGGCCACGGTCTCCCTCAACTTACTTCAAATGTGCCCCTAACAAACAAAGCAATGATTCCGAAACTGCCCTTGTTCAAAATTCGACAACTTCGATCCATCGTAGTTTTAGCGAAACTCCGAAAATTTGTACTGTTGACATCTATGATAGTGGAATTACATCAGCATAAGGAGTTAATCATGCTTTGGAAAAAAGTCACTGGTAAACGCAGAATTATAATTTCTGGCTCTGAAACAGCCTTTAATTGTGATCTTGAACTTAAAAAAGGTTTCCTGCGATATGAACGGTTATAAAAATTTCCGATGTAACAAGAAGCGAAGCAAAACCGACATGCCTTGAAAGTTTCGCTGTTGAAGTCACAAAGTCTCTGCTCCGAATAAAACATTACTTGGGTCACGCGAAAATTTCCGTTCAACTTTCTTTTTTAGTTGTTCCGGAAGGAGTCGACATGTAGTGGTTAAAGAGGTTTTGGGGCAATTTGTGTGCACTCAGAGCAGTCTTACAGCCGTGCTTTGGTCATATGATTCATTGAAGTTTCGTCAGGACGTTTTGCTTTTGAAATCGTAGCATATTGATTGCATGATCTTAACAGCTATTTCAGTGGTTGGGCTGATATATTTAAATTACTTTTATACATATACCTGTAGATATCGTACCCTTTCAGTGACTCTATCAAATTGCCCTGTGGAGTCTATCAAAATGTTACACTGAAACCAACACTGGAAACTTAGCAGATGACAGCTTATGGTTACATTATGAAACTGTGGCAAAATGAGCTCACGACGTAAATATTGGGGGATAATACTTGATATGAAGAGTCTTTAAAATTATTATGTGTGCACATGACGTACTAAAATCATTACAATTGCGACTTGATAACATTCCCGCCGAAGTAAATAATAAAGTTGCTAATCTACAAAGCGATACAAAATTGTAAACCGATTGCCCACAATGAATTTCAACCTTCGTTGAGCTGGTAAAAATTTAAGCGTCACTACAGAATATTGTAGAAATAGCGTTGCGTTTAGATAACATCATCGTGATCAGTTGCTGTAAAGTGTCAAAATTCAGCCTAGCAACTAAACTTCGTGGGCACTTATCGACCAGTCATAAAAATGCAATATGCAGTAACTGAAAAACTATCAATACCTTTTGAATCCGTTGACAATATACACCAGTAAATAACAGCTTAAAAACACGTGTATGAGGTGCAGATAACAGTTATTTGCTCCATTAAAATCAATAGTTCGCAATGCTTTGTATAAATCACAAATCTTTTGCAAAAACTACCGATGCGGATCTCACGTTGTTATCAAATGCGGACAAGTGAGTGTTATAAGACCGCAGAGATAACAGAACACGTACTGCGGAACTCCGAGAGGACGTTAGAAACCCAGCGGACGTTACTTCGGTGGTTCTTATCTTATTTATATCCTGGTCAATAAGGGAAATGTGCATGGCTGGAGGGGTGGTATATTCAATAAAACGGCGTCTTTAATTTTTGAATTCGGTGGCACTTTATTACGAGTGACAGTTAACGTCACGTATTGAACGATTATAATAAATATTGCTTTTTATTCAGACATGAAAAAGTGCTCTACACAGGTTCAACTGCGACATGCAGTTTCTTGTCTTTTTTTAATATAATTCGAAATTCTTCTTGTGGAGTTTGTTAGGTGAATATCAGTTATTTGTCGGAGGAATTAGAAACCTTGGAGCGAAAATAGACAACTCCTCAAATTCTACTTGAAGCATGATCTCACGGTTACAATAAGAAGCATGATCTGTTACGATAAGATCAATTTCACTCAATCCAGTCATCATTTGAAAGACGCGTACTACCGTTTTGTTGACGACACGAAACTCATTCTGCCGCCATGTTCCGGTTCCTAGCTTTTTTTAGTTGCTACCTTACAGCCATAGGCAACGACCGCAGTACTACGGAACTACCTAAAAGTTGCTTCAGAACATGAAATTTATTATGGCCAAATAAATCACCATTATATCAGCAATCCAAAATAGAAGCAGTCAGGAAAGTATTTTAGATTTTATGGGCATTAACTTCGCTTTATAAGTTGACCGGATGTTATAGATTCAGAACTTTATATTTTGCCGAAACAATATTCCCTAAACTAGGGACAATTTTTTTATATATATATTGACGTTTAAAAAGAAACTCTTCTCAGTTTTAATTCACAGAAAACGTTTCATTTTGAAGATTTGTCGTAGACGCAATGTAACTGTAACACCTCCTTTTAGTGAATCGAAAATCTCCCCGTGCAATAAATTTATCTAATAGATATACCTAGAAATGGAAATGCTGTAATTGAATGAAACCATTGATAACAATTCTTTTCCACGACGTTTTGCAATAAAACAGGCATGTATTCCCTCTATTGGAGGGTTTAGAGGCAGAGGGTCTATAGATATGTTCTACGCAGAGCTCTGATAGTAAATCGGCGAGCCGTGTCTGAGACGTTATCACATTCTCGTCCCCAGACTGTCCTGTCCCTGTTAAACGGCGCAGCTTTGACACGAGGAAAAACTGGCTCTGGAGACACGTGATTTGATTGGCTAAATCCTTGGAGTGAGGATGCGTTCCTTTGGGTGATCTGGATCAGGATCAGTGATCCAAGATCACTCGGATCATGGTGCATCAAAGCAACCGATGAATCCACTCAGGTCACGGATTCGTCGGTTCCTTTGATGCACCATGACCCGGCGAGTGATCTTAGATCACTGATCCTGATCCAGATCACCCCAAAGGAACGCACCCTAAGATTCTCACTAATTCAACGTTGGATGCCTTGCTGAAAACATTCTCCTGTTATTTGATCTCTGAAACGTTCAATTACAGGAATTTTTGCGTTACCAGTCGAAACCGACCGGTAGATCGCGAGAGCGCTGGGACCGGTAGATCGAGAGAGAACTGGGAAAGGTAGAACGCGGGGGCGATGAGAATGATTTTAACAAAGATTTTTACAAAGAAGATTTAAATTAATAAAGTGTATTATCGTTTGTCTCCCGATGTAGTCACTTGAGATGTAGATCGCCACGTTTCGACTGCTTACTGCTAGTCTTCTTCAGGCGATGAGGTCGACTGATTGCACGGTATCATTTATATCACAAAGGTCGGCTGTGATTGGTGCATTTCGATCCTCCTATTGTTCCATTGT
>Ga0126339_10001611_pt1 | contig 15512 bp, 10 predicted proteins | sample OrbTmetagenome_2_FD_92532 | JGI IMG/M metagenome (GOLD analysis project Ga0126339, IMG submission 92532) | Coral microbial communities from Petempiche,Puerto Morelos, Mexico - Orbicella T R C metagenome | ecosystem: Host-associated > Invertebrates > Cnidaria > Coral | place: Petempiche,Puerto... | reverse complement strand
CTCTGCCTCTACAAAATAATTTGATTAATGTTTCAGACCAAGGCTAAAAGCAGAGTGGTAAAGAACTCTGCAAGTCTTGATCAAACAAGGTCAGTTTAGCTAGCAAAGCCTAGTAGCTCCCAAAGAAAGTTTTAAATACATGTACGAGAGCCTGACTGCCTGTACATGTAGTACACAGATGAACTACAGTCACGACTAAATGATCAATTTATTTTTATCCAACACATTGTGCGTCGCGCAAAATGTTGGATGGAAATTTCAATTGACGAGACATGTCCATCTAACAAGATGGTGGATTAAGATACACCATGACAGACAGATCAAGACAATTGGGAACCGTTTAAAAACTGTTTACACTGCTTAAAATGCTGAACATTCTTACCTCAATACGAACAGCGCCATCACAAGTCAGCTGATATCTCAACGTTGCGCTCACGGCCTCGGAGACGGTCTTGTCTAGGTCGAATAATTTCAAACCCTTGGATCGTTTAACCTAATAAATATTAAGTAAAATTGAGTTGTGAGCTCTTTTTGCAAATACCGTAGTATTTGAAGTGGTTGTTCAAAGCAATTATAGTGATATCCATGGGTACATGACCACCGAATGGTCAAGACAGGTGGAAAATGAGAGAAAAATGGCCTGGCAAAATCTAGGGACGACACGCGAGCGAAAAGAAGGACCCAGGAAGACCCTCCTTTTGCGCGCTTCTCTGGCCAAGATTTCGCGCAGCCATTTTACTCTCGTCCTTTTTTCGCATCACGACGACCTGCTCCTACTCTACTCCTCCATTCTTTCTATGAACTGGACAACAAACATGGACAAAAGAACAAAAGAAAAATTGCTGCGATGAAATCTGGGAGCGAAGCGCGCGCGAAAGGAGGGCGCGCTACTCACCCCCAGATTTCGTCGCGGCCATTCTTCTCTCGTCCTTATTTTTCGCGCCACGACGAACTAAGCGAAATAGAGACTGCTTGTACTCTACTCGTCCCTTCTTCCTGCGGACTGGACAACAACATGTGTGTACCTGTCTTAATATCAGCTTTCTCCTGAATCTCCTCGCCACTGGATCATGACACACTGCTTTGGGACAAGAATTGATCCTGAGCAAAATGTCCTTTTCTTTGTCTTCGGACACGGGAAACAAGCTGAAGACAAAAAAGAAACAATGTGATCTGAGAGCTACTAGTTAACTCGAAAAGTGCTGTAAATGACTGCGCGTACCTCTCCCATTCTAGATCTGAGCATAGCGCCACATCACATATCAGTTATCAGCTATTTCAAAAAAATGTCATGTCTTTAAAGTCTACCTATACTCACTTAAGGCCTTGAGAAATACGGACTTTTGGATAAGCGCATAAATTTTTCGAATAAAACATCTTAACCTGACAGCTTCCTTAACTATAATTCACTTAAAAACTGCTTCATGTTGTAGCGTACAGTAACTAAAGGCATGACACACTTGGGAAGTTTGGAGAACAAGAAAGAAGCGTAAGAGTTTCTCGAGGCGCGGCCGAGATCAACTCTAGCTTCTTGAGTATTCTCCAAACTTTCCAAGTGCTTCATAACTCGATCATGTACCGCTAAAAGCATGATTCAATTGTTTTAATTATAACATTGCCGAGAACAGTGCAGCTTTACTACCTTAACTATGATATCAGTCATCTGTCAAACTGACCTTGTTTGATCAAGACTTGCAGGGTTCTTTACAGCTTTGCTTTTAGCCTTGCTCGGAAACGTGTCAGATCGCGGGTTCTTACTTGACGTATCAGATACAGCGCTTGAGGATATGGATTCGGTATCTTCTGGTCTTGCTTCACTCTCGGTGCGCATTTCTGATTCTGTGGGAGGAGAAGGAAAGAAAAGGTGTTTTGAAAGGCGTTCTGTAGTTGTCTGATACCTAGTATGGACCTCAAGCAATGACGCCAGCAAAGAAGGACGACGCTTAGTAAAAAAGGGCTCTATATATATTTTACTTTTAAATTTCACAATTGCCTACATCTGTTCAGTCCGTCGATTGGTCTAAACCCCGCTCACTAACTGTGTAACGCCAGCGATCATTTCCAAAAGAAAATACGAAAAAATAGCCGTTGTGGCTCACGCTCTGCAAAATACCCACAACTTAGTCATTTCACGTTGCTGTTTTGCAGAGGACGACTTAGAAATATAATAATTATAATAAATAATAATAATAAAGATTTTACAGAGATTTACAACGCACGTGCACAGCCATTGTTCTACTCATTTAACCTTTTGTACATATGGTGACGTTCTCGTTGCCGTTGCCATCCTGGTTTGCTTTAGGTCCCTAGTAATTTTGATTTGTTTATAAGTTTTACTGTATAAACCTCACGCGGGTTGCACATCACTCGTTGTTTCCGATGTGGATAAATTTGAACAACTGGACAACAAGTGAAACAGCACATTACTGGGTTGTTTACTTCGAGGCCAGTCGCACGCTTGCCAACGACAAGTGAATTACGCATCAGTTAATTAATTGTGTGAATCCCTGTCAATATATTTTAGGAAAGACTCTTGCAACGAAGGTTATTTTTATGAATTAATACACTAGTTTACTAAATGTAAAAGAACTCAAACCTGATTTTTCGTCCTCAGCAGCAAAAAGTGAAGAGGTTTCGTCCATGTCATCATAACTTGTCGAGAACAAACTAGAGAAAGTGGCCATATCTGAAAGGCAAAAGAAGCAATAAAAATATGGAGATCAATAATTGTCCAAAAAACATTTTCAGCACGTCAAACATGGATAGCTGTGAACTGCAAATAGAACCGTTTCTCATTACTCTGGGTCACTTTAGGTATTGGTGCATGTCAAAGCGACTAGAACTGAGGAATGACAGACAACTGCATTCACGGGCTAGGAAATTGGTAGTTTAAATACAAGCTTTCCATGTGTTTAGTAAGTACATGTTGAACGTAAAGTCCTTAACCCAACTGACCCATAAATCTGATTGTTTAACTCCGTTTCTCGTAGCATGAAGTGGCCACGAGTATTGCCCAGTATCCCCCTTGAACTGGACGCTAGTTCAACGTTTTACCCAAGAATCAAGTCAGGTTGCCCAAACAATTCAACGGTACATATTCATATTCCTGAGAGGAAAGAGGCTTTGTACAGTAAGTGTCTTGACCAAGAACACAACTCAATGACCTCAGACAGGCTAGAACCCAGATCCCTCCAGCCTCGTACCCAGGGTCCACCGTCTTCCTTGCGAAAGTGTTCTGGTTGCGGCTGGTCACGTGTCTACGCATGCCAACTAAAGCTGCACAGTGGGTGGGTCTTCAACTGTATTTTTCAACATTACAATTCAGTTTTGTCTAGGGAGGGGAAACTGTACAGACTTCAAGTCGTGCTGCTTTCCGCTTGCTGTACAGACATTATTTTAAAAGTGAAACAAGTTATTTGTCTGAGATTCAGCCTGAACAGTTCTTCGTCTATGAAGCCTTTTACAACAAGGGTACTTTCTCAAGGAAGAGAGAGAACCCTGGTTACGAGGTTGAGATTGCTCAATCTGGAGTCCAATGCACCAATTATTAGACCACCACAACTTCTACTTGCATGTGAATTAGATGAACATCAAATTGAACTGTCTGCACAAACCTGAATGAGATTCAGCAAGTTCGCGTATATCGTCCTCAGACAACAACTGAGACATGAGGTCATCACATTGACTTTTATCTTCAGGAGAAGACGACTGCAAGAATTGGTCACAAAATAATACAATAGTGATGGAGTTGGTTAATAATTATTATGATTTAACTTTCATACACTGTACGAATTGCGATTTTCTGATTGGCTGATTTGTACCACGTGATACTGGGTTGCGACGAGACAACCCCCTTGACGTCATTATCCTGGTGTAATAGCCATGGTGTAAATTCAACACACCACTGTCATTACACCATGGCTTCGGCTGACTCAAATATAGTGGTTTCAATGCAGTGTTTCTTTGCGCAATGTATTCAATTTGAATAAATGTTAACGCACTCATTGCTCATGAATTATCGGGATTTACCTGTACTTGTTCACTAACAATGAACTCGAAATTTTCAATACCGTGTTGAAATTTCTCATTCTTTGTTAGTGAACTCAGGTAAGTCCCGATAATTCACTCGCTGAGTGCGTTAATCTGTAATTAATTCTAACATAAGTGTCCACTAAATAAGGAGACTACACATTATTTATCTCAAAAACTAAAGTCTTACAAAACTAACTAGACTACAACTCTTCAATCTACATACCATACATTGTACTTCCTTGAGTAAGCACAACAGAAGTTTACTTCAAATTTCTTATAATTTTTTTGTAGACTTTTGCAGCTGTCTGAGTTGTTACTTTGATGAGTTTTATTTCATGCTGTGCTCCACAAACAAGTACTTCATACAAGTAGACTCATGCTAGCTAGCAGAATTCGTTAAAGCAGGGGCTGGTTTTTATTTCATATGGATCTCATGATATGAGAGGGACACTAATCAGAGGTCGATAATTGCCACTGATTCAATTAACAGGTTGTCAGTGATCTCTAAGCAAGTTACCATCTTTTCAAATATTGGACATACAGATTTCAAAGCTGTACGCTATCTCTCATTGCTTGACTTGATAATTATCACTAAAATGTTTTTTATTAATAATTTTGTACCACAGATTGTAAAAAGTGAGTTTATATGTTACCGTATTTGGTAAAATTCATTTGGCTTAATTGTCAGCATCACTTTAATAATTATTTTTGTAATAATTATAGTAGACATGTTATGTATGCCAAGGGTATATATTTGTTATTATATGTAGTTCATTATAGCCATCTGCGTGCATTTAAGCCTATGAAAAATCATTGTCATTAAGTTACATGCACATTTACATGTACATTGCCCAGTGTATTTGTGCATTCTCATTATGCATGTTTACAAACAGAATAACCGAAGGAAACTAATAAAACAGTCTTTTGGTGTTTTAAACTTTTTGAAGTCAATGTTGTCAACAATACCTTAGTACCATGTTCATCCTCGTATGATGACTGCACTCCAATACTTGTTGGCTGCTCCTCGTTTGAGTTATTGCTGCTGGTCTTTGAACTGGATCCTACAACAATAGGTCCTCCTTTCCTTTTTCGTGTACTCCCACTTCCTGTTGTACATAATTAACAATCATAATTAATATAAAAAACAAGTTGCACTCCCAAGAATAGTTTGCAACACACCCTGTAGTTACTTATTGGTTAGCTCCTACAATGTAAAAAAAGTTTTGTACAATTGTGGTTGCATTAAGTCTGTACACTGAGTATGTTAGCCATCTGCTTAGAAAACAGGATTGTCATTAGATAATGATTGTAAATACTAACAGTAGTCAACAGGACTCTCATTAAGGGCAGTAACCTGTAACACCTGTTACGGCTGACCATCCTTGATTTTCTCTTGATGCTACAGGTGAAATTGCCTGTTGTTGAAAGAATTCACCCACAAAGTAACAAGTTTGCTATGGGTGTGGAGAACAAGGGTACAGGCAACTCAAAACTTAATGACTAGCCCTAGTTAAATCTTAAAGTGCCACTATGATGAAATTCTCGATATCCATTTCTTCACATTTTCATACACATTAGGTCTTTCCTAGGTATCTTGCCAAATTTCAATTTTCTGCGAACATTAAAACTCATGGTTTTTGGACCTTAATTTCCGAGAATTTATGGCCGCCATTAATTTTCCTTGTTCCAAGTCTTGGTTGAAAATTTGAGAAAATGACGTGATTTTCTCAAAAATGCCGCACGGGTTGAAATTATGATAACAATTAATGAAAAAAATTGCACGAATGTATGAGCCAAAGTTTTTGTTATTCTTTATGCGAATTGCTCTGCTAATTGTTATTATAATTTCAACCCATGTGGTATTTTTGAGAAAATGACGTCATTTTCTCAAATTCTCAACCATGACTTGGAACAAGGAAAATTAATGGCAGCCGTAAATTCTCGGAAATAAAGGTCCAAACGACATGAGTTCTAATGTTCGTAATAGATTGAAATTTGGCAAAAAATCTAGGAAAGACCTATTGTGTGCGAAAATTTTAAAAAATGGGTATGGAGAATTTGATCATAGTGGCACTTTAAGGTACAGTTTCACTGTACATTTCACAACTACAGTGTACATTCAGGCTTAAATGTGCAGCACAACTGTTTTCCCTTTCACCAGGGTAAAAAATTAACTAAATTTTATCCAATATGTTTGGTATGCATGACTACCAATCCGTCTTTCAAATCTGAGGCCACATCATGTCTTTGCAACAAGTAAAAATGGTAAAAATTAGCTAATTATCTAGCTCTTGAAAAACAATTGTTGAGAAGAATTTTGCATCAAATATTCCAAACCTGCTTCACTAAATTTTATGGCCGGTGCAATGTTCTGCTGTAATCCCCACCATCCGGTTTCCTTATTAAATTCCTTTGTTCCAGACTTGAAAAACTGAGGACATCCTGACGACAAAATACCAGCAACCGTACTACACCAAGTTGCTGTCTTCCTCCTAAAAGACAAGTTTGAATGCGAATTCCAAACAAAATTATATTAATTTTATAGTTCAGTCAGTTACTGCTTAAGTAGTGCATTCAGTTGCATTCCTTATGACTAGTGTTCAAAACCCTTAGATAATTAATTTCTATCCTTCATATCTTAGGTACTGTAAACCATCAATGAGCAGATTACATGTAGGAGACAGAGGTGGCACTACAGGGAGATGAGGCAAGACTACTGTGCAGGCACCACAATATCAATGCATTGGGCAACAGACGGAGAGAGGAGCAGAGGTTGGCTAAAGGGGATGTGGAGGAAAAATGGAGACAGAAAGACAGAAGATGAGTTTTGCTAACTGGACAGAGGCTACCACAGCTGTGAGAGCAGCGTAGAACACACAAGTTGATGGCCCTGTTCTCCCAGAAAAGAGAAAGAATTAAGAGGGTTCCCAATAGGTTTGGCGGGATGTGGGATTTGCTTTTTTTCGCCGTGATATTTGGGATTTAAGCTGAAAACAGGGGCAGGAAGCAGGAATTACAATTACGAGCGGGAGCAGGATTTCGTGTTTTTATGGGGTTGGGATGCGGGATTTGCAAGGGGAACAGAGCAGGATACGGGATTTCAATTCTTACGTGACCTTATAAATTGTTATTGACCAGGGCAAAAACCACAAGCTGGCAGAAACGAACTGTATAGCTGTGTCAGGTTTCAAGTAATGAATAGCAACCACTCTGTACCCTGTCAGGTTCTTTCAAACGTGTCGTCCATTTCCTACATTTTTGATGCTTGTGTCTGTAACCTTGACCTCCCAATCCTTTCTAGTTTTTCTAGTCTTTCGACCTTTTCCAAAGCGCTTGGCTTGTTTTGGCCAGGATGGACACACCGGATGGCGATGATAGTGATTTACCGAACAAAGTCTGTGACATTACAAATTGCGTCACCATATATTAGACCAGGAATGCGAGCAGGAATGCCTTCATTCGGAAAGAAAAGTTCTGAGCCCAGATTTCAAGTAAAGTGAAGACGCTGAAAGCTTTGAAAGAAATTGTCAAGTGTGTTTACGGCCCATCTCTTGAATATGGAAATGAACAATCTTTTTCTTTCACTGATACGTGGAAAAAGGAAACAAAACAGTAAACCGTTTACAGAAAGAAACGTTATAATCACTTGTGCTTACGTATCTGCTACCCATTGAATTCTTTTGTGATCTTGTATGCAATATCTTGTTTTAAAAAGTTTGTGTCAATAATTAAATTAATTATTAATTTTAAAAATTAATAATTAACCCAGAAATGTCCTGGAAAAGTAGGCGGGAGGGGGATTTCCAGGCAAAAAAGGCGGGATGGTGGGATTAACAGGAAAAAATGGGCGGGAAAGCGGGATCTGAGAACCCTATTGTGGACCCTCAATTAAGTCACATCATGTTATCTAATCTTTCCCTCTGCACACATTTGCAGAGTTAGGATCCCAGATAATTTAAAAGGTATCATTCTGCATGCAGTTTGGGCCTTTGATACTAGATAATTGACTGTCTCTCTGCACATATTGCAGACCTATAATGCCAGTTCTCTCTCACCCTCTCTCTCTCTGTGCATTTCATACCAGCCTATAGTGACAGACATTTTCTCTGTCCCTGCATGTATCATATTACCCTACAGTTACACATCACAGATCTGCAGTGCTGCAGTTCACTCTGCATGCATTGCGAGGCTAATATTTGACACGTTCCCTGCATACACTGCATGTACCCATATATGCTTGATGTTAATAGTATCTCTCTAAATGCACTGCAGAACTTTGAAGCCACATAACTGTCGATAACTGAGCATAACTCTGGACACATTGTCCAGAACCCTACAATCCCGAACAAAAGAGTTGGGACACGAGGCAAGTTCTCTCCTCTCCCCACTTTCAATGTTGATAATCAGGTGATTTTTTCCCTTTTTGTTGGAAAAACGCGATATTTTACAACATTGATTAGGGGGGAAGGGGAATATGTGATACAGCTCAAGTGTCCCAACTACTTTTGGCTGGGAATGTAGCTGTATGATAATCAATATTAAACATGTACATATCTTGCATGCATTATATGCCTACAATGAAAAACATCATTGGCTAGCAATATATCTTTGCATGTATTACACACCTATAATCCCAGCTAAATGTCTTTCACTCAGTACATATTTATAGACCCGAGCTGCTAGATAATATTATTATTCAATAGGTACTGTATCTCCATGGTTATGATTAGGTTATCATTTGTGAGCTGCCTACTTTTTATGACTTTACTTTTTATGTGTATAAGCTGTAAAGAGTATAAATTTTTGGGGAAAACACAGGCTTTTTAGAATGTCACTGATAGTAAAACCTTGGGTGTCCTTGTCTCAGGACAGTCAAGGCTGTAGCTAGAGAGTGAACATAGGGTCTGGGTGTGGTGCATGCTTTCAAATTTTACACTGCAGGGTAAAAATTGAAAGAGCGTTAACCCCTTAAAATTCTTGGCATTTTGACCTTTTCCAACTTTTTTTTGGAAATATCTACAAGAGAACATGTAAAATACATGTAGCATTTTAGAGCCCCCCAATTTCAACATTTTCTGGGGAAGTATGCTCCCTAGCTACATGTAAAGGCTTGTCCCTTTGGTACTTCAATCAGTATCAGCCATCTACATGTTCTTTGTGAAACTACTGTAGCCCTCTACTCTCTATTTTTTAATGAACACTGTGTATGTACTATATCTGCATGTAAAAATTGCACATCCTATAATATATAGGATAATAACATCTGCCTGTCTGTGTACACCATACTGGCAAAGAGGAGAATTTTATTAAATTTTCTTACTTAATAAATGTATTAATTTCATAAATGTCTGCTGATTATGTCCATCACAACTTATTAATTATATAACTTTAAGTATCCAACTTACCTTTTGGGAAATAAAACTAGCCAGTTTCTGTCAATGAAGTGGCAAATGTCTTCCCTCCATCTAAAGTAACCCTTTCGACCTCTGCTGGTGGTATATAAATTGTACAAAGACAAGTAAACAGCTTGTAGCCTTTTGAGGAAAAAAAAATAATCAGATAGAAACATCACTTGAAAATAATGTATTCCAAAAACAAATAATCGTACTTAATAGTTATTAACACCTACAGTGCACAGAAGTATTGTGCAGTGGCTTCATGGTTAGTGCGCTCCAGATCGAGAGGTCTAGGTTCGAGCCCTGGCATGGCTGCGGACATTGCGTTGTGTTCTCACGGTGCCCCTCTCCACCCAGGCATATAAATGGGTACTGGTGAATTTAATGCAGGGGGGTAACACTGGGATGGCCTAGCATCCTAACCAGGGGGGAGTAGAAATACCCCTACATGTAGTCGCTTCATGTTACGGAAAACATAGAGAAGCACCAGCCTGAAGGGGCACTTGGCTCATATGCAGACTTTACCTTTAACAGGAGTATTGCAGCAGCCCACTAACTCTTTTATTAATTAATTTTGCGCATGTTATGTACATGTACAAGTAGCTTACCAGCTTAAGGCTTGTCTGGTGCAAGACTCTAAACCATCAGAAGAACAAGCTGCACATGTTAGGTCAAAGAAAATATCACCCACAAGAGTGCTAGGCCTACCATTCTTCAGACAATCTGAAGAATAAAGGGAAAAAAAATCATGAGTAAATTCTAATCAACTTGAACTTATTGACCCCACACTAATGACATGAGTTTGATAGCCTGCGAACAGGCTCCCGGAGAAGACGAAAAAAAAAGATTCAGCAAACGCGAAATAGAGGAATGAGCAAAGTGATCGGGGCGGTACAGGGGAGCCTGTGGACTTTGTTTTTGATGTGCCTATCTGCCCTTGGTGATTAGCCTGTAACAAATCAGTCAATGAAGTAAGCGACCTGTCAAGAAGCTACATTTTCTGTACTTGTAAACAGTTCTAATTGACCTAATCAAACAGCCGGGCCCAGTGTCATAAAATAGAGTGCAAGTAAGCATGTTCACAGAATATTTCAAACTTTGTCCCTCCAGAACCAATACTTAGAGAGCTTAAAACATATTTTGCAATACTGAACTGAGCCTAAAGAAATTATAAGCACATGATAGAGGAGTCAAACTCAGCAAAGCCACATGCAAATAACAGCAGAAAGTCCGGAAGCCATGCCTTTGACCTCTAAAAAAATTTGCTATAGCACAGCCAAACGGCTTCTACTTAAAATTCCTCCTCAAAACAGGGCATAAAGTACCCTTCAGAATCGCTAGTGAAATAACAAAAGATCGAGAGACCGAAATTATAAGAGAACAGCAAATGCACAATTGCCACAAACTGAAGGAGTCGTGTATGGTGGTCAACTGCATTTTACAGAGACCTGTCAAATATTTATCTCAAAGATGTCAACAATCAGTGATTTAGCCAATCATATCATGATACCAGGAGCTGGTATCACAGAACGGTGGCATCAATAGAATGTCTACAGGCTCCCTCGCTTCATTCAGGCTCACTGGGAGCCTATTAAAAATTTATAAAAAAACATTCACTGGCTATATTAAGTTAAAACTTTCGAGCTTTCGGTTGCCAGACTACAGCCTTTGATGGATAAAAAATGGAAAAGATAAGAACTACAAATATATACAATATATACTCACTGGGAGCCTGTTCGCAGGCTAGACTTTTAAAGTTTCGTGCACATGAACAATGAGAGGCGTGTGTGCCAAGTATAAAAATTAAATGGAAAAATAATTAGCTTCTTACCCAAATGAAACATCCTCCGGCATAGAACACAGTGTAGCATATTACTGCGAATGGCATAAAAAGAGAAACGCTGAATCTATAGTTAATCAGATTATATATATAAAATTAACTGAAACCAGTATGATTTTGATTCTATTTTTTTTTTTTCCAGGTACTGTATATTTATAAAAACACTGCACCATGTATTATTGTCATGCATCTTAAAATTTGGAAATTACAACAACATGTAGATGGAATTAATCGAAATCACTATCAGCATAATCAAAGGTAGTTTTAAAATGTAAATATCAACTAATAATAATTAATCTTGAAATTAAAAATTTGATTTATAATTTACCAATAGAAATTCTTTTAATTAACTATAATAATCATAAAATTCAGTGTACATAATTAGGTGTTTATTAATCATAAATGATTAATAAATTATTAGTTATCAACCTGTCCTTTGGTCCATTGCAGTAGCATATCTCTTCTGAAACTTCAAATTCTGTTTCAATTCCAGGATCTATAACCTTTTATCAAAAGTTTAATAATTTAAAATCCCAGTACCATCCAAAGTCTTTCTGTCAGATTTTTGAGAGTTTCTCAAATGTTGCTTTTCATTATAAAATAATACATTTAACTAATTAGTGTCTTTAAGTAACATTGCAAAGTGCTACAGTCTCCGGCTGTCACCTGGTAGGGATTCCCCTGGTCAATTTTTCCAAGTACAATATTTTATTGATGAACAACATTGAAACACAGAAACAAAGCCCCTGTGCCATTTACAGCCCGCACCCTCTCCTCCGCCCAGTACCGTATGTAAGCTTACATGTAATGTCAAGTACGTGCATGTGATGAGAATGAGAAAGGGGATACAGTTTTTATCTGGCCTACAAGTAAATCTTCAGAGGTAGTAAAGGAATAATAGGATGTAAGGAAAATCATTAAAAACCCACAAGGTTTATGAGCATTATTATAATATAAGTTGATTAAAGTTTACACAATGCGGATTGAAAGTAAGCTTACTTTTCATCTCTCTTAGCAGTGAAAAAAAAGGCTGCAATTCTTCAAATTTGACCAAACACTACTCGCAATTATTACGAAAGCAATACGAGTGTCAGTTAGAGTATATTCCGAAGAATTCAAATGTCCAAAAGGTCACAATGCAAGAACGGTATAAAACACCTACCTCCTCGCTCATGTTGACAACCTTTCAAACTGAAGCTGCCACCTCAATAATACAACAGTTTTGATTGGTTAGAAGTGAACCCGTTTCTCAAACGACCAATGAAACGATCTCTTATTTCGGTCACATATCGGCTTTGTATCCAGGCCTGGAAAGGAAGTGAGAGTCAGAATGTGGTCGCATTGAGTTAATACCTTTTCAGCATTTCCCATTTTTTTTGTGCTCGTAGAAAACTGTGAGCCATCGGAGTTGACTAATCAATTGTCGTGGTTTTTTGTCAATATGGAAGTTTACAAGGTAAGTGTAATATTTTCTCGATCAATGCCAATCAAATACCTTTAATATTTGAATTCTGTCCCATTCACTTGTCTATCGAGCCAAATGTCGAAGCTTTAGATCAAACGTTCGATGGTAAAATTGTAAACAAATAAAAAAATTCGGTCTTACCACTGCAGTCACTGCACTCCTTGGAAAACGGTATACAAAGATGTGCATTATCACAATCTTCCAATGTAGATGAAGCCGTACACAGCGCAGTTTGCATGATCGATCTCGAATATTTAATGTTTGACGAGGAAGTAGCTTACAACCTGAATTTTACAGTGGCGATTTTGGCAAAAGAAAGCGAAAGTGATGCGTGTGAATTATAAACCTTTCCAGATGCAATGTGTGTTGTTTACAACGGAGTTAAGTGTCTGTTTGAATGTCTGTTAATGTGTTTGACATTGTTTGTTTACAAAGAGATGTGCATGACTAAAATTCCTAAATCTGTCGGTAATTAGTGAAAAATAAGACTTAAATAAGAATAGGCTTCTGGCAAGATTTTTAGTGGCCCCATGTTCGAGCACGTTTAAACCTAGGTTAAAAACAATTTCACTTGAAAAATACAATTAACCTATAACATTAAAATGAAGTTTTACGGAACTACAGCTACAGTAGTTGTTTTACAGAACAGCACACATATAGAAGCCTAAAGTAATTAATTGGGGCATGTTTAAAATACAATATGGCACCACAGGCAAGGGTCAATGTGGCATACGGTTGTCTGTAACGGTTAACCTTTACAATTGCTGAGAGCTAACTACTGCTGAGTCAGTGATTAATCATAATTATTTAGTACTATTTGTAAGCTAACCAGACCACTATTTATTTCATCATCTTGCCATTTGTGTAAAAATTAAACATGCCCCCTGACTTGAGTGATGTTGTAAAGCTGAAACCACAAGCAGTGTTCCTCATTATTGCAGGTTCTTGAAAGAAAATAGATGAGAACACCAAAGTATGCAAGAAATGGCTGACCCTCTATTTCAGCATTGGTTTCACGGTCGCATAAGCCGTATAGAAGCTGAAGAGCTTCTGGCACGAAATGGAAAAAGCAATGGGTTATTTCTGTTGCGTGAAAGCACTGCATCAGCAGGAAGCTACGCTCTTTCCATGTGTCATAATGGCAAGATTATTCATTATCACATTCAGCGACATGCTGATGGTATGGTGGCTATCGAAGATGGAAAGAAATTCCCGGGACCAGTTGAACTTGTGTATCATCATCAACATGCTCTTGATGGACTGTTGACAAAGCTTGCCGACCCTTGTAATCGTCTTCCTGGGGTACCACCTAGAACATTTTCTGGTACCAATCAAGAGCACATAAAGGATGCAGCTGTTGCAGCAATGACATCTATGGGCCTACAGGTTAGTTTATTTGATAATCAATTGATTGGCTGAATGATTAGTAAGTCAGCCAGTTTGAACATTTCATCAGTTCATTACCTGGTTGTTTGGTTGATTGCTCAATTGGTTGATTCAGGCCTTCTGAATAGGATACAGTAAAAAACAGAAATTACGAAAAAATTGCTGTGGCGGATTATGCGATAAAAATGGGCTATTATGCTATTTTAGGCATATTTAACTACATGTATGTTTCAAAACACAAAAACCACTTTTCAGCTGCCCCAAAGACAAATGGAATGTAAAGGAACAAAAATTAATTATCTACATGTATGTATGTATAAATTGCGATACAAAAAAGACTCAAGGTGCTTGTCCACCACAGACTTCCAAAGATGATCGATCACAAGGTTGGTAGGTTGCATCTTCATCCTACATTCACATGAAAGGAGTATTTTTTTGCTCTATTTTTCTCAGTTAAAATTTGCAAGAAGGTGTTATTTTGTATTTTCAGTGGAAGAAACAGCAGGCTTTTTCACTACTTGTTAAACTCATCGCCAATTGATGAGCTTGGGAAAGGTGCCTTAGGGGTGGTGGAGCCGATATATGAGCCTCGAGTAAAGCATGCAGGTATCCATGGCAACCCTGAGAGCAGTAACCACTAGGCATCATCACACTGACAGAGTCAGTGGAGATACTTACCACCGCATTTACTTACTGTCACAAGCAAAAGGGAGGGAGGTGAGGGAGCAAAAGCACTCAACAGCCAAGAATGGCAAACTGCGTGTTCTCACACAGCTGGCAAGCAAAACACATACATGTATACTAAGCCCTGAAAAACCCCATATGAGACCCCACTGAGCATATCTGATCGCCCTGAGAGACCACTTACCAGCATTGGCTTGACTCAAACTTTGCCTGAATTACATTTAGCCCCATTAAATTTATCCACGAGGGAATTAGTTTGTTTCGAATTCCACAAAAGAAGTAACTTTTTGCCATCAAAATAAACAGTTCGCTTGGAACATAGTTGTTGATAATACCAGCACTTCTGATTGGCCCAAGCACAGGAAGGCATTGTTTGTATTGCACCAATAGGCAATTCTTTGAGAATGAAAACTAGTACAAGTCCTTGGACAGCTAAGAAATGCCTTGAAGTTCAGTTGTTTTTGAAATTGAAGTTTGTAGAAGGTTTTCAAGGCTTTTTCAAAGGCAAATCATCTTGAAACGATGTGTAGATGTAATATTTTTCCAGATAAAGCATTAACTAATGGTTTATCTTGTTTAAAATTGTGTAATGTTTCCTGAATTATACGATTTTTCATGAATTGTGCGATTGGATGTGATTTGACTGTGCCAAATTGCACCATCGCGTAATATCAGAAGGCCTGTTGATTGGTTGATAATATGTACAGGT
>Ga0126339_10001610_pt1 | contig 15512 bp, 7 predicted proteins | sample OrbTmetagenome_2_FD_92532 | JGI IMG/M metagenome (GOLD analysis project Ga0126339, IMG submission 92532) | Coral microbial communities from Petempiche,Puerto Morelos, Mexico - Orbicella T R C metagenome | ecosystem: Host-associated > Invertebrates > Cnidaria > Coral | place: Petempiche,Puerto... | reverse complement strand
GCACATGTTACGTGTGACATTACATTACAAGTGAAGTTTATTTCTACATTTTAAAATAGCTTTACTTAAGCATATTTAGGACTAAAGGGAGTTTCCCTTGCAAAATCTATAACACATCAACAGTCACATACCACCGAGTTTGCACGGCCTGTGGATAACAAACACTCCGATATATGATTGAACAGAACCAAAAAAATATGTGAGTCAAAAGTAAATGCAAAAACAAGAATAAGAAAAAAAAAGTACTCAGTCTGCACAGTCTGCATGGTCTGCAGTCTGCAGTCTGCATGGTCTGCATTTTGGGGTGACCACTGCGAGCGTGACATGTGAGTGGCCAGCTGTGAGTAGGGCTGACGTCGGAAGGCAAGTGAAAAGAGCTCATTTTGCCTGTCTTCTAACGTCTGCGCTACTTGTGGCTTGCGGCTTTGCATGTCATGTGCGTATGCTCATGACAGCTCACTTGTGTTGCGTTCTTCCCAATGAAATTTTGAGCAAAAGAGAGATTGCCCACAATCTACTGAATCCTTACAGGGACATGTATAACTAATTTAATAGGGCCTCATCAACTGCACTCCAGCGTGGCTTAATCTGGTTCGCTTAAAAAGCACTCCTAGTCTACACAGAACTCAGGTTGACCCTGGGGGTTGACCTAAGTTAACTAGTATAACTAGCACACTGGCTACTAGCCTAAATAGCAATGATTTTGTAATGGTAACACAAAGTATTCCTTAAATGCCCCTCCCTCTAAGCTGGCCCTGCACTGGTTTTGTGGTCTTAGATATGCTAACAACACAATCGACACAGGTTTGACTTAACCTATGCGCTTATTACATCAGATTTTCCGTTTTTGTCTTTGATACAAATATTTTAAACGACCAGGTCCATTCCCACGTGTGTTTTCAGTCACATGTGATTGTGTTTTGTACCAAGAGAAGGTCCCTTAGCTTGGTTGTGGTCAGAAGGCAACCTGGATGCCCAGTTGATGATATTGTTAAGAAACGGAGAGCCTTTAAAATCCAGGAGAAAGTTACAATTATTGACGGGTTAAATACGTTTAACTTGTCGATAGAGGAAGACTGCAGTTTACCTGTTTCACTTCCATTTCTTGCTGTTGACTTGGAGATATTCCAGACTGCATGGTGAACAAATTCCTTGTGATTTACACCCTTAAGCTTCTTCTGTTCTCTCAGCAATTCCAACAGTTACAGGTTACTCACCACGCTAAGAAAGAGTCTCAAAAATTCGCGAAGAAAAACTCGATCTTGCCTCACAGTTTCCACACATGCTGATCCGCCATATTGATTTGAGCGCGATATGGTTGATGGGGAATATGGTTTTTCTCGTTCACAGGCCCCGCCAGTTCAGACATGATCGTCAAGCCAAGGAAGAGTAGGCTTGCGTCAGGGTGAGGGTCCACCCGAGATCCAAATTGCCATCCAGCAGACAAAGTAAGAGAGGGGCCGTCCCCTTTTTAATGCAACCCCTTTTAGCAACTGGAAATATTCAATACCCCCTCCTCTGTGAGCACCTCCAGTCCAGTTGCCTCCAGCACTACCTTTTAACTGTAGCAATGTCCCTGAGTATGACTGGGACATTTGATTTCTTTTCAGCCGAGAGATGGAAAAGGACAATACTTATTTTAGATAACTCAGAGAAGGTTAAGAAATTGTATTTTGTGGTCTGCTTACAACCCATGCCCCAAACCTACTACACTGAGGGGTGAAAACAAACTTTCATTGCCACAACCTAGAACTGAAATTTTAACAAGATTGCTTGCCTACGGGGCAGTAGACTATGGAACCTGTTAGATGACTCATTAATATGCAAGGAGTGTAACAAATTTAAAACATCAGTCAAAACTGTTTTAAATGAAATATCATTTGATTCCAAGCGACAACAACTTTTTCTTTTATTGTTAGCTTTTTAGAGTGTAATATTACACATTGTAAATAGGTTTTGTTGCTTTATTACTTTACTATCTTTGATGTCTTTGATGGAAATAGCATCTTTTCTATAGACACGGCCACATCAGCTGCTCTTACACACCATGTATGACAAAGTCATTTTAACATTAATTAATCTTTGTTAGATCTGTATTCAGTTGAACAGTCTTTATGTATTCATGTTTAGGACATGTATGGTAAAGCCTGTAAGGTCTGACACATAATTTTCTTAATATACATAGTCAAGCCTCCACTAGCAGCTACCTCTCTACAGTGACCTCATATTTCATCCCAACAGACGGTCCATACATCCTCTTATTTTAACCTCTTTACAACAGCTATCTTTTCACAACAGCAATGGCCACTGAAACATGTCTCAACAGCAGAATAACCTCTCGACAATGGCCAGTAAATCAATGACTGTGTCTTTGGTCTTTGTCTTGTTGATATATTTTGATTGTGTTATGTATTTCTATGCCACAATAAGCATTTTTAAAACTAAAATGGTTGCAGCCCCTGAAAAAGCAGGTGTCATATTACACCCCTACCTCGCCATAATGGTCACCTCTCTACAACAGCTACTTTCCTCTGTCCCCAAGGTGGCTATTCTTGAGAGGTTCACTATAACTAACAGTAAAAAAAACATTTACACTGAGTGATTGGGAAAAACAGTCTATATTTTACCTACAATCCCTAAAATTCTACCAGTGCTAAGCCTGTGCAGGCATTCCACGGTATCAAGGTCACAAGAAGTATTGACATTTATTTCAAATTTGGTTGAGGTAAAACTCATCTTTGAATTTCTGATTAATCAAAGATAGTCTTCAAGTATGGTCTTACAAAAATAAAAAAAACCCTGCTAGTACCATGGATCACGTTACAATGCTTCTAACTTTCCTACTCAATAATAAATTATTTCTATCTACATAATACAGATATGTCCTTCAACAATACAAAAGTTATAAAATTGATCTGTATACCATGATCTTTTACTTCACATAGCTCTCTTAAAGTGCCTACTGTTTCAAGGAATAATTGAATTGATTTGCAAACTTTTCCCGACAACGCTTTGTAGCAATTTCATCCATTTGATCTGCAACACGTCGCATTGCTTTTTTATTCAATACAATTTTTCCTAGCCGATTTCTTGCTGTGTTTCTTTCCTTTTTAAGATCTGTCAGACCAGAGCTTTTGAACTCTTTGTTAACACTAGCTTTAGAGTGGCCTTTGCGCTTTCGTTTACTTTTCCCTCCCAAGTCCAAGCCAGTGGCTGCCTCAACCTCAAGCTGAATTTCCTTCCAGTCTGTTGAAGAGGAAGCTTGATTTTGTTCATCACTTGTCACTGTACTTGTGCTGCTTCCTTCTACCGCAACATAATTTAGAGGGGTGCCTATTTCATCCCGTGGCACAATCTTCCCATGAAATGGACATTTTGCTCTATCCCGTCTCGGGCAAAGCTTACCACTTGGCAATGGTGCACGACATGACCATTTTACTGGCTGAAAACTACCAGCAAAAGTCACCATTCTTGTGGGTCTGGCGGCTTTCTCATCTCCTATGAGATATTCTCCTTCATGTTCTTTTGATGCCCAGTTGTTATCAAGATACATCTTCACCATCTTATGCACTTCAGCATTGGGATCTCCCCAGAAATACAGGTCCATATCAAATGGTACAACTGGTGCTTGCTCCAGTAGTTTCTGTCTCTTTTCATCCGTCATTGAATTGGTCTTTTCATTGGGAATGGAAGAACCGTCAGCATTTGACAGCTGGTCTTTCACATGAGAGAGGGCAGTTGCACGAGAAGTGGGGTCTCCCAGTTCTCGAGGGTCAGCGCCAAACTGTTTCAGGAAGCTTTCTTCTTTATTGGGTACTTTGCAACTTGATTCTGTTTAAAGAGAAAAAAATTGATTGTTTAGTACATGTATGTAAATCCAGGCAAAAACCTTTCACTGTGTACGAGAAGGACAACCCAGGGATTTTGCAAAAAGGGCGTATATCACTTTTTGGGCTGATTTTCATTTTTGCAGGATTGAGCAAATTTTTGGCAGACTGACTTGTTTTGACATGAAAAGCATCATTGCATAATAATTATTGTTTTTGTTGATTTGTGCTTCATTTTCGAGAAATAATGTATGCAAAAAACTCAGTTTTTCAAGTGGCATCTTTTGGAGCAAATCCTTTAAAGGTGGATTTCCTCGTGACAGGAACTTAAACGATTACTTCTAGCAGCATCGACAGCATGGTTTTTTTTAAATAGATGTTTTGATTTTTGAAAGAAGTAAAGAAATAGACCGCAAAAAAAAAATTGGCCGACCTCGTATCGAACCAGTGTCACGACAAAAGGAACTTGAATTCGGTCCATTCAGTGCCTTATTCACTTGCACTAACAAAGCAACAGTAAGAGATTAGTGTAATTACATGAATAATAAAACTTGTATCGGTTCGAACAACTAGCGGCAAATGCCATGCTTTGGTGACTTCATCGTTTAGCAAAACAAAAGGTCTCTTTTGTTTTTCGTTCAACAAAAGATCTCTAAAAGATGCCCTTGGAAAACTGAGTTTTTGCATGTTATTTCTCCAAAACGAAGCCCATCAACAAAAACAATTATTATGGAATGATGCTTTTCATGTCAAAACAAGTCAGTCTGCTAAAAATTAGCTTGATCCTGAAAAAATGAAAATTGGCCCAAAAAGTGATATATGCCCTTTTTGCACGAAACTCTTCAATTAAAAGCCTAACAAAACATCAAATATATGAACACAACAAAGATCCAGCCATTTGCTTATTGTGCTTGAAAATGAGAAGTTCTGTATTTGGTACTAAATTTTTCTCAACTTACTAACACAGTTTTGGGATCAGTGGTGTTTCAACTGGATCACTTGCATTCATGTTGAATCTTGCATGTAAACAAAGAAGATTGCTCACAGGCTTAAGAAATGCAACTTTTGGAACAGATGCCTTATGGGTCAAATCTCTGATTATCAGGCTGTACATTGCTGGTGACTGGCCACTATTTTCAACCCTGCCAGTTGCAAGATCCATTTTTTTTTCTGTTTACCTGTGGATGACTGTTGGACTCTTGGCAATGGTTCAAGACCATATTCTTCTTTGTCACTTGGAGGAATGACCAACTGAATCCCTTCTTTCTCTGGCACATCTTCAAAATCTTCAGTGTCATCATCTTCATCACTGCTGCTGTCTGGTTTTCCTTGCATGGAAACACTTTCCACTTTATCAACCAGTGGAGTTATTTTAAGCTCAAGGAATTTACTTTTCGATGCCTCTAAAGTTCTTTTGAGATCAATGAGTTGTTGAATTTTAAGTTGCATTCCTTCACCTTTACTTAACACTGAGAGCCACTTGTTTATCATAGGTAAATGTTTGTGAGTCAATTCTTTGTAAAACTCACGAACTGTCTTCAAGACAATGCTGTTGTCAACAGTTTCTTTAATTTCTGGCCCACTCTTGTCTAACCTGATAGTCAATTGGTATGACCTTGTTGCCAGGCCATGATTTGACAGGAGCTGCTCATTACCTTCATCTTTGACCTTTTCACAATCAACATCAGTCATCTGGCTGTCCATTTTATTCTCAATTACTTGTTTTTCACCAACATCTTCCGAGACTTCTCTTTTATCTTGACTTTTGGTCACATCTTCATGATTGGGCACTTGCTTCAGCTTTGAAGAGGAGCAGGCAGATTTCTCTCCACAGTGCACCTCATAATCATCAGGGTGAGGCAACAACAGCTTGAAACAATTCTCTATCTCAGTTGCACACAATTCCATTTCACTTATCATGTCGGACATTTCATTCTCCACCCGAATTATCTGTCCATTTATGATATTCCTCTTTCTTCTTTCCCTTTCCTCAGATTGGCGTCTTTCAGCTTGAGATCGAGCTGTATGAGAATTAAATTCAACATTTTTCACCCTTTTCAAATAATTGTACCCTAAATCTAGTTTCTTGTAGTGTGGCCCAAATTTACGATGCCAACTGTCAATAGCCTCTATGACTTTTTCTTTGAGAACTTTCGCAGCAGATTTCGGTGGTGGCAGTGGCTGTTTATAATCAGTTTCCACTGTAAGCTCCAAGAAGATCTGAAAGTCGACTAGCAACATTTCTCTGAAGGTATGGGAACGAAGGAAGAGTTCATTGATGATCTGGAATGAAGAAAGCCTTATTTCTGCGTGATTCTTCTTGAGCTGTGTCAGAACCAAGTGGTATACATGTTTGACGTACACATCTGATTTCTTACACACGGCCTTAAGTTTCTTCATAAGATCATTATTTAACGATGGATCACCGGAAGTAGTCAGGTTACCAACAATTTCGCCTAGTTGTTCAAGAAGCGATAGATCGGCAGCCGACTCCATCTTCGATCTTGAAGAGTGTTTACATTCAGCTGATGTCAGCAGTTTTAAGTTAGTGACCAAACTTGGTGACCACTCCTTCCTGTGCTGACCGCTGTGCTAGGAATTTCTTACTGCAGGCACAGAGGTTTCAAAAGTTTAAAAATGGCGGGGATTTGTGGTTTGTTTTCTCCTGGTGAAAACAAATATTTTGCGAGTTTTAGTGAATGAAAACCACGAGAAAATGGATATTTTTCCCTGGTGTGTTTAACGCTTTAAAGAGGCATTGGATGAAACAATTGGATGTGAACTGCAAGAAAGAGGCAGACTCAAGAGAAGAAGAAGATCATTTCAATTCGTTTGTGTCAGACTTCGTGAACATGAAGCATTCGAAACAAATACTTTCAATAACTAGTGCTGCCGTCGATGCGCTATCTTGTGCAAGAGAAGTCCAGAAGGATAAGAGAGCTGAATTTAGAGAAGGACTAGAACAAGCAATGCCGTCAGTTCCAAGAACACGAAAGGATGTCACGCAGCCAGTTTCATCACGCCACCAAAATCCTCTTTCGCCCTTGAATCAATCGTTGTCTTCTCCCACTGCAGATGACCGACTTTCTGACCAAGTAAAGAGAGAAGTGAAAGATGAATCATCTTCATCCCTTTTGGAACTTCCTTTCAATGGTACTCAGAGAGTAAGAGTACCTTCAAGACTGCTTCGTGAAATCAAGTCACCCCTGGAAAGGAGTTCTTCCTCAAGTGATTCCAACGAAGCCCCTGGAGTAATTAGGATAGGTAAGGTTAACCCTGAAAAAAGATTAATACCTGGATGTGGGTGGGTGGTACTACTTGAAATGTTCCGGCAAGTGACGGACAGAATCCACCAGCCAAGGGATAGTTGACCGGACTTTCTTAATGCACACTGACTTGCTGCCTGTTTTGACAGTTGGTGTCCAGGGTGCTTAATTAAAAAAAACCCAGCAAAATATGATAATTAAAATTTCCAAAAGCAGTACTGCAAAAAGCACAATCGAAGGTGAGAAAGTCAATGGTGGTCTTAAGATGATCGATTTTGGCATAATGGAAATTGCCCTTAAAATCTCATGGATTCAAAGGATTCAACAAAACTCTGATGCAGGCTGGAAAGCTATGCCAGAACGCCTGCTTGGCGACCTTGGTAGCCTTGCCTTTTTATCTCACTGCCATTATGATATAAATTTAATTCAGTTACACAACCTACCTCCTTTTTATCATTCTGTGCTGAAATACTGGCAAGACTTCACAGATTCAGAATGAAATAATTTGGAATGACAGTGACATATCAATAAACAGGAACATAATTTTCTTCAAACAGTGGTACCAAACTGGAATCATACACTTGCAAGACCTGCTTGATGTTGACTGCACCTTTCTATCCCTCCAAAACTTCCAACAAAAATTGCGGCTACATGTTCCCTTTACCACATATTATGGACTGATAAATTCTATCCCTGCTAGTCGGAGACGAAAACTCAAATTCACAGATTCCCCCAACCTTAATCAGATCAGTTTGTTAGATTCCCCAAACATGAAATAATTTCACTACTCGTTCTGCTTATGTGATCATCCTTGATCATTTCTTTCAACCACCCACATCTGAAACTAAAATCTTATGTTATGGCTTTTCTAAAGAAAGCTTGACAAATGTCTATGTGATGCCTTTCCTCATAATGCAGGAGGTTAAATTACAAAATAAATGTTCCAGCTCAAAATCATACACAACATACTCCCAACAAGACGTTCCTTGTTTCGAGCATGGTTATCTGATTCCGATAGTTGTCGGGCATGTCAGACCGAACCTGAAACCCTTCCACACATGCTCTTTCAATGTAATATAATCTCTGCGTTTTGGATTGCTTTTCAACAGTGGTGGTGTGAAAGAACCCTACGAGTTTTCGAACTAAATGAGTGCAATGTAATTTATGGTTGGTACAATGATACTCAGTTCAAAGACGTTTTAAATTATGTCACACTCGTTGCCAAATACTTAATCTTTTGCTGTTTTCAAGACAATACCGCTGTAACTTTTGACAGATTCCCCCCTTTCTTAAATAATAAGATTGATACCCTTAGGCAAATTGCTCTTGAAAACAAACAGCTGGAAGAGTTTAATAAGAAGTGGAAGAATTTCACCTAACCCGTTTTCTGTTTTGTTTTACTTGTTTCCGTTTGACGTCTACACTTTCATGTTGAATTTATATTTCTCTCATTCTCTTTTTCTTGTAATCGATACAATGTAAATTCAACACATATTATCCACGTAATTGTAACACACTTTTGTATCTTAGCTTTACACTTTGCTATTATATTGCTTTGCTGTATGTATAGGTGTGATCCTTTTTTTTTTCTTGTAAAACTGTTGTAACTATTTTGTGTGTTAATAAAGCATTTAAAAAAAAACAACAAAAAACAATATTGACAGTAGCTTGAAAAATGGCTGTTAAATTTTGTTGACAACAGCCACCAGAGATAAACCAGGACGATTTTACAAAATCGTTCATTTGAATTGGTTACTACAGTGATTGTAATCAATGTTATGATTGGTGGATTTAGCTGAGAGGATTTAAAATGATTGGCTTGTGTGACTGTCCAATTACAGAGGTTGGATTACAGCTAAATGTCCAATTGCAACTTTGCAGATTAGTAAATATATAGGGCAAAATACAGCAGTTCATCCACCAATCACATTTGAGGAAATTGGAATTGTTATGATAAATGAAAGGATGATCTGAAAGTGGATTTACCTTGACAGCCTTTGAATGAGAAAGTAATGAAGAATGGATCAATAATATTGGTTTCTGAATAGAGGGGAAGTCACCATCCAAGGGGTACTGGGTATTGCTTTTGTTAGATCCTGATTTAGGGTAATGGATGTCCTGTCAAGAAGTGATGAAGAGGCAATCAAGGTGATTCCTCACATTTGGATTGCGCATCCTTACTGCGCGTAATTTATGGTGTCACCAGTGTGTGCTCGTGCATGCGCACATTGAAAACATGGTGGATTTGCCTTGATATTGAGTTCTGTCAATTGAAAAATGGCTACAGCTCACTAACGAGCTCAGGCACCCCAATATTTTTCCAGTCGTTTTAATCAACTAATCATTAGCTTTGCGTGAAAAAAGACTGATCTGATTTCTATGGCTGAAAATTGAAGAAATAAGGAAAATAGCAGCTGCGCTGTAGTCTTTTCTATTTTGCAGTTTGATAGCTGTGGCAAGCAATTTGGTTCCAATATTTTAACAAGGATTCAGCTGTCTGTCAAAATCAAACTTAAAAAGTTTACTTGTGTCTGACGCAAGTATTGACTGTAGTTTGAGGTGCGTTTTCATGAGTCTGGGCTCACAAAGATTTTACAATAACTTGGAATGTGTTCTTGTAATAAACATTAAATAGTGCCAAAATAGGACATTTTCAATGCCTCACTGCTCCTTAATGAGCATGGGCACCTTCCCTTTTTATTTTATAATTAAAGTTCTCATAATTATGATAAATATTTAGTGGACAAAGTTTGAACTAAAATCTATGGACAGTTTTATTTCAGGGGAATTACCTTAATTAGCATTGCTTGTTTTATTACAAACTTTCAGGTATACTGTGATTCAACAATCTCACTGAACATGGTAAAGATAGGGGTGAGGTGACCAGAAAGAGACAAGTGGGGTGTTACCTAAAATGATACAGAGATCAGTTTTGATTTAAATATTGTTTTGGGACCAATCAACCTTGATTGCCAAACTAGTTTCTTATAACCCATTAAGAGTTCTGAGTGGAGACGGGACCAGTGAGAGTTTCAATTCTCATCATGATTACCCTTGCTAGTACTTGAACCCAGATCATTTTTTATTGTTTTGATCTGTTACATTTGGTACAATTACTTGATGCTTGTTTTCATCCAGTTGATGAGCAAATGAGACCCACTCCAGTGAAAGTAATCAGGCATGTTAATGGTCCATCAGCATGGATGTTATCTCAGGCAGACGATCTAGTCCATAATGTTAAGCCTCCAGATCCTGTGAAGACTGTGGGAGAGCCTTCTGTAGGTGACACAGCAAGTGGAATGACATTACAAAGAACTGAAAAAAGTAGCTTAACTGGAAAACAAGTAACTGAAGACATAGGGTGGCATCTTGAAGATGATGCTCATGAAACAGAGCTTTATGAAAGAACTAAGGTACTTAGTTAGCTTTAGTTTGGTGGTTGTGTCTCTTACTGAGAAATGTACTTTTCATTTGTTTCAATTAAAACACAGCTGACCTGCTCTATGGTGACTATCCTTGGCACAAAATAAATTAGGTGATTAAATCGGATTCCTTGGACATCACCCAATAATTGCGAAAGTACATGGAATTGAATATTGTGCTGTACATCATTAAGGATTTGTCATCGGATGATACCCTAAAAAATTCTATTGCCAATTAAAGAGTACAGTGAGCTCAGTTTTTTACCACACTTTTGCAATATTCATAACATGATTACCAAGCTAAGTTTTAGAAAAATTCAATTACTTTTTCTTTTTTGATTAACAATGTCTGAACCAAAATATTCCCTCCATGTTGTGTAATGAAACGTTTCATTGCTGTCATGATACATTGCACTAAATTTTTGGAAAATGGGCTGTTTTTATTTCATTAAAGAATGCGCCTATCAAGGGCTTGTACCAGGGACAGCCAAAGTATGGAGTCCCAGTTTTCAACCCAACAGGAGAAAACGGTGGTAGGCATGAATATTTAATGTGAAGTATGAATTGTAAAGTTGTTGGAATTATTGTGTGTGTAGAGTGTTAGAAAGCCATTTAATTCCCTCTCTCATAGGTAGAGTTTCAAAATTAATACATGTATAACTACTGTAAACACAATAGCCCTGAGAACCTTTTGGTTCTTGGTTATTGTTACTTCCAAGTGATTTGTCTTTTTTTTTTACGATTGTTAGTTTGTAAGTTTTGTGTTCTTGTTTTATGGCTGAGTTTAAGGGTTGAGTTATCATTTTTAACTTGGAAAATAGTATTTTCCAAGTTGTAGGTATGAAGGGGCCTGTAGGTTTGAATACATTATTTTGTGGTGTTAGTTTAACTTTCAATTTGAAAAAAAAAAGATTTATCTCATATTAAGATTTTAATATGAGATAATTGTAACCAATTGTCATAACTTACTTACTTAGGCCCATTGCTCCAGGTGGAGCATAGGCCATCAACAACCCCTCACCAGTGAACTCGAACTTGGGTTTTTTGTTCAGCTTCTTTCCAGTTGTATCCTATCAACTTCAGTTCCGCATCAGTGTCCCATCTCCAGCTGTTTCTGGGGCATCCCCTGTTTCTTGCTGGGAACCAGTTGTTACTGGTTACAAGTAAATAATTGCTGTTTGTAGCTGTTATACACTGAGTTGCAAAGAGCTATTTTGTACTCATAATAAGATGGATTTTTTCCGTAGGTGATGTTAAAGTAAAACGTTTTGTTCTGAATGACAAAGAAAGGGCTTTAAAAGAACAGTTTTTGAAAAGGTACAAATTTGATACCACAGAGTCATCAAGAGTTGTTATACTCTAAATAAACTACCTGCCTATTATATTTACCGTTCCCAAATTCACAATTAGCCAAAGAGAAGCCGTGTCTACTGTATTGATATCCCGGGATATCAAGCCCCTGACCTGACATGGCTACAATATCACCCTCACTGGGCTAAATTTGGGCATGGTAAATGCCTAATCGTACCTTTTTGGTACACTTCAGGGGCACATCAGGCTCATTTGGTCTTGCAATGGGTATTATCAATCAAATACATCTTGCCAAAATGTGAACCATGGCTTGAACAAATTTGCCTAATATGCTGCTGAAGTGTACCAAAAAGGTACGATTAGGTATAAATTAAAAACTTAATGAGGATATGATATTTATTTATTGAGTATACTTCAATCAAAACTGTGGTGATTATACCTTGAACAGTCTGTTAAAGCTTCTGCCACATGGATGATTGTCTTTACATGACAAGCCCTGACCAGAATAAAATTGCATGTAAATTTTATTTACAGGACGAACACTTACACTACTTACAGTACTAATGTTATATTTACATTTACACTTACACTGTACTTGCTACTTACACTACTTATACTTACACTATTTATACATGCACTAGTTACAATACATATATTACATTGTGTTCTTTGGCAAGACAAATGGGTACAGATGAACTTAATGTTGGGGGTAACCCTGTGATGGACCAGCATCTCATCCAGGGGGAGTAGAAATACAGTACTCCTAGTTGCTTCATGCTACAGAGACTTGGATAAGCTTTCGCCTGATGGGCCACTTGCTTTGTATGCAGACTTAACCTACCTTTACCTTTATGTGAAAAGAGGCAGACCTGTCAAAAAAAATTCACTCCCTGAATGGCTGACTTGTAAAAGTTTATTAAAGTTAGATTAAGTGGCTATGGTAAGGCATGTCATGTTATGAAAACCATTTCTGTCAGCAGAGCATTCCTGCTTATGTAAGGTCTAATTTTGAACAGCCAGGAAGGAACAATGTTACCACAAATACAACAGATTAGACATATATTGATTGATGATTCTGGGGCAAGATTTGTAACTCTTGCAGTGTTTCTCTTTGCCCTGGTTTGTTTAATGGGTACCTGAGAAATTTGTTGGATAAATGTGGATAAATTTATTGGGTGGTAATCTGTTGATGATGTAACATCTCATCCAGAGAAGAGAAGAAACATGCCAACGCCATAATTTGCTGTAAGCTGGGACTGAGCATTGGCTATGTTATCCCTGCCGTCATGAGATCCCTTTGAGTGTTATATAGACAATAACCTCCAATGGCGCAAAAATATGCATGATTGGATATTTGTCCACGGACAATATCTGTTCCAAGAAGCAAACAGTTTTCCAAGAGCATAGCTCAAAGAAAACTGTGAGCTTTGAGGAACAGATAATGTCCAAGGACAAAACTTAATATCCGAGTGTACTTTTTACAGTCCAATGGGGGCTATTGTATTTATCATCCTTCAATTATTTTTCCCAACATGCGCAGTTTTGAAAACTGGGGAATATCACTCGGATGCGTTTAGACCAATGGTGCACAATCACAAATATTTGATGGATTACAAAAATTGGATATTCCCCAGTTTTAGTTGGGGCATATTCAGTCACGTGATGCATTTAGAGCAATTGCACACAAGCAAAAATATTTGTCATGATGGATTATAAGTAATGTTATAGTGGAAATTTTGATTAGAGCGGTTTTTATTCGAGTGTCGAAAGTAATTAGACAATTACTTTGGTTTTGGTTTTGTTTTACTACGGTTTGAGATTGGCTGAGTAGTCTAATTGGTAAGTAATTGGTTTGATTTTGGTTTTACGACACTCACTTGAAAACCGCTCTATTGTTCAATTATTACTATTCCACTTAAATTTCAAGAGATTGTTTAAATAATAAGAATAAGAGAAAATAGACATGAGTGTTTTGTACATTTCACCAATAGACAAGATCAAAAAAGGCCAATAAAAAAACTGGTTCAGCCAACAGTAGTTTCTCCTACGGCTGAGGAAGAAAGAAAAATGCCAGGTGGAATAGATAGTGACAATCCTGTAGCCACCGCAGCAGCCATTGCTGCTGCAGCCGCATCAGCAGCAACTGGACCTTTCCTTCAGGTAAAAGGTCACAGTTCATAAAATTCTCGTATAATTTTTCAATTAATAGTTGTAATAAAGACAGTGAACCAATAACCAAGTAGGGAATCAGGTGTTGTAATAGTCTAGATCTCCATTCTTCTCAAATTAGTTCGTTAATACTCCATCAAGTAACCACTCAAAGGAAATCATAACCGTGACAATGTTTGAATTTCTGATCTTAGGAAGCACATATTTTTGACAAATTTCCCTGTTTCACCTTAGTTTTAGTTTTGATTGGGAAGATATAACAAACAATCAAGACAGTGCTTTACCACTTTACCAAACCCTACAGGGTTTGTCAAAAATACTCTACTGTCTATCAAGTTACAGTCTCATCTTTTTAATGGATTTCTCTTCTTTTTGTAACTATTATTGTACATTTAATTTGTTTGACTGTATGATCATCTCATTTTGGGTTTTACTTGTTGTGGGTTAAAAATACAATGTTAAACTTTTTAGTGCACATTGTTGTGACCTGAATAAATTTGTACAATAATTGTTTCTAGTTTCAATTTCCAAATAATTTTGACGAGGAGTTTAATGTTTTATTTGTATATTGAAAATCTCAAAGTCAAGTTGTAGTGCAGTGAGTTGATAAAACTAATATCTGATATTTTTTGCAGCTGCAGCATTCCTTGGAGGCTCAGATTGCTGCCCTTGTCAGTAATCTGCAAGCTCTTCAACAGAATCATGACAGGCAACAGAAGATGCAGGACCAGGAGAAGGAGAGTAAACTACAACAACAGATTGAAGAAAGGTTGAAGAGGTTGGAAGATCTACAAACCAAGATGCTGGAAGCACAAGTATGTAAATTCATGTTGAGCTTGCCATTAAGAAGAGCTAGAAGATTAAAATGAGTTTAGATGGATGGGGTAGGGGGTTGACTGTAAGGTGTCTGTTGAGGTCTTGTTCAGTATTTTACCTTTTGGTAGCAGCAATATATTGTCTGAACAAGCTGCAACATGTCAGTTGTCTGGGGGGAAGTTGTCAGTCCCAGTTTATCAGTTTGTATGAGCCAGACTGATATCAGTACTGTCTACACAAGACTGAGACTCAAAATGCTTGAGTGACTCAGTACGTGAGACTTGCTGATGTGAAGGGGCACATGACAACTGAGTACTAGTTATTCCCAGAAAATAACTATTTAAGAGACTACATGAGAATTTTATGTCATCACTTTTGTGCACACATTTATGTCTGAGTATCGCTGTGATTACATACAAAACTTACCTCACTGAGTCTCCCTGAGTCATCCACTGAGGCTTAGCTCCTAGAATGAGCTGAGTTGATTTTTTGTGCTAGTGTGCTGTAAATGGGGCCAGCCCTATTTAGACCCTAAATGCCCTTGGCTGTGTTCTAATGGTGGCCATTCTTGGACTTTGTTTTGTTGAGTACAACAATACCACCTGCCTTTTGGGGGGGGGGGGGGGGGGGGGGTTATGAAAAGATTTTAAAAACAGTGGAAAAAAAAAAAAAACCCCTTTTTTATTCTTTAGAAAAAGTGT
>Ga0126339_10001609_pt1 | contig 15517 bp, 7 predicted proteins | sample OrbTmetagenome_2_FD_92532 | JGI IMG/M metagenome (GOLD analysis project Ga0126339, IMG submission 92532) | Coral microbial communities from Petempiche,Puerto Morelos, Mexico - Orbicella T R C metagenome | ecosystem: Host-associated > Invertebrates > Cnidaria > Coral | place: Petempiche,Puerto... | reverse complement strand
GCAGCCAAAACGTAACCTGGTGAACCAGCTAACAACAAAACCAATGAGTTAATACAAATCATCTTTATTTGTATTTTTGAAGTGAGAATTTTACATTCCTTTTGCGATAAAACGCATATGTTAATGATTACTTTGTATGTACATTGAAGCTCCTAACAAAAACAATAAGTTTGAAAAAGGCACATATGAGAAAAAACATTTTCATGCACACCGGTATAAACTACTATAACGTGAGCTATGAGCAACATTATGAATGAAAACACTGAGATCATATCCTTCATAAAAAGACGGGAATGCAGCGAGTTTTGTTTTTAGAATATTAAAAACGAAGATTATTTAAATTAAACAAAAGAACTTTGACGTTCCACCAGATCGAAATTGGCAGTGTCTAAGTTACCAGACGTATGTCAGATATAACTATCATTGCTGCGAGTCGAATCTGGAAGTGTAGCAGTTCCCGTAGGCTTGTAATTCCGTTTGGGGCTAAGTGCATCGTTTCTGCCTTCTGTTTTATTGTTCTTTCAAAGGGTATTGCGTCATTCGTGGGAGACCTTGCAAGAGCTGCTACCGACCGATCGAATCTCAAAAAGAGGAATTTAACGTCCAGGGGGCCCTGGGGGTCCGGGTGGTCCAGGAGGTCCTACACATCCGGGACATCCTTTGGGTCCATTTGGCCCTGGCAATCCACATATACCATCAAAACCGGGAGGTCCTGGGATTAACTGTGGTGTGGGAGCCGGAAACGGGGGAGGCGGCGGAGGTGGCGGAGGATACGGAGGAGGAAGACGGGAGGCGCAGCAGGAAAATATGCATCCCCTTTTACAAACGTTCGTGCAGCACTTCCTACAGCATGACCTAGAACAAGGCAGAGGGTTGCTTCTCAAGACTTTGTTAACTGAAATGATTGCAAAGAGAATATCTTTGTCAATTTGGTTGTTAAAAAAGTTACAAAATTGATAAAGTTGCAAGTTAAATCAGATTAAGAATGTTAAAAGTCTAATTTACAATTATTTCACTCGCAGTTGCTGGATATGAGATGGTAGATAGCCAACGAGGCGCGTAGCGTTGAGTTGGCTATAACTATCTCATATACAACAAACGCAAGTGGACTAATAGTTTTTATTAAAAACGCCCCCAAAATATTGAAAACGTAAGACGTACGTTTACCATATTTGTAGAGCGTGATATAATGGCTCATATACCATGATGGCTAAGCCAATGAAATCTCTTGAATTGCATTATCTAATGATCTAGTTTTTAATAAGCTTGATTATTTCGAGGAAGTTTAGACAGTTTTTTTTTTTCAATTGGCAACGGTTAACGTTGTGTCACCCAAATAATATAGCTTATCCACCACCAGTATTGTTTTTTTTTTCTAAAGTACTTGGCAAAAATTGACCACCACCTTTGGAGGGACATTTACCAACGTGGCTTATGTGCAAATGATACCAAAACCAATTACTATGTTTCGACAGACTCTGTTAAAATGTTTAGCCCCTTAATATAGCTTAATATCATTCAAAAGCTTGAATAATGATGGCACTTGTTATTAGTTTTCTTGCTTGTGCCAATCAACTATAAACTAGCATTGTTTATATAGCTGGTGAGTGACAATTAATATGAATTATGACGCTGAGAAATGAAAGTGCATCATCACATTAGTTTTCTTAATAAACTTAAGGGGATCTTTCATTCATTTAAAAACAAATAGTTAAATACAAGTTTTTGCTCCGTAAAGCTCTTGATTTTTTTTATAGATTTTCAAAAGCTGGTTGAGTTATTTATCATAAATGACAGGTATGATCGGGGAATCAGTAATAACGTGCTTGATTTTGCTGTCTTAGAAAGAAGAAAGATTAAATCAACTGACAGTAACATAGAACAAAAATTAGCTGTTAATATATTTTTCATTTGATGAAAAAGAACTTACCGAATTCTTCCATTGGTTTTCCATTAGCAACATAGATCACAGATATAAACACCGCTAAGACTGCTATCTTAATGTCCATTTTTATATACCTGTAAAAAAACCAAGATGGAACAATAGTTAATGCCAGTCATTTGGAAAAAGCTGTGACGGAACTAATTCACAAAAAAATGATCAGAATACCTTTTTTGGAAATTGATCAACTTTCACTGAATTGTGTGTTCAGCGAAAAGAAGTCGACTAACCGTCCTCAACTGCTTTGCATTGTTTAACCTGTCAGTGCAAATTGAGAAGTCTGACGCTATCTGTTGAACACCTCTGTGTATAAACATAACCGGTGTTTCATGGAATTTATAGCTTCAGTTTATAATATCGTTATACTCCCGAACGGCAATCCGCGGCTTGTTGCATTTATATCAGGAACTTCTAAGACATGCAAATGTAATGAACGTCTTTGAAGCCAAAGCCATCTGGTGTATTAAAAATTGGAATGTCGAAACTTTAGCGAACGGACTGAGTACTAGTCTCTGCATTTTCGTTCCCAGAGCCGTCTATGCTCCTCTTAGCCGACGGGGCCTAGGTGAGAGGAGAAGTTGGCTCTCGGGACATATGCCTTGGCTACTCTTGGATTCTTGGACTACGATTTTCACTGATTCCATGTTGGTTTCCTTTTTGAGAATGTCACTGGTTGATATCAAAGACCAACTTAACACATAAATGAGATCATTACCATAGTCTGGATGTGTTTACCTTCCTCTTTAACAACAATTATAATACATTTCTCAACCTCCAACCTCTTTATTTCTATTAATCACTTTCGAGAGCGAATAATCTAATTGTTTTAGTAGAATTCTTACTAAATTTACTTCAAATAACGGTTTCCAATTATTTCTTGACGCATTATTAAACTTTGCGCCTGAAAAAGGTCGCTCAGACTGAATTGTCATTTAAAATTGAAGTTGTGTGTGTCAAGAAACCGTAAATGCCCTTCATTTCGACTTTTCAAGAATGTAATTATCCATTTGCATCAAAATTCTCCTCCAAAACTTTGGAAAAACGAAAAGCACGTTGCCATTTCCTAGACGACCTCCAGCCACTGCACACTAATGGCTGATATGGCTCAGCCAATCAGATTACAGCATTTGCATTAGAATACTAGTAGAATTCTACTAATCTCCTTTATTGTTGTTATTATTTTTAGTTATTTTTTTGCATTACCTTGCGGTACATGCGGCTACATTGTAGTTTGTTGATCCCTCAACATTAGTGCATACTCTAACATCTAACATCTAATGTCTAACAGTTTGACCTATCTTTTTAGTTAATGTCATTTTGGTGATCAGTGACCATGTTAATTAAATTATTTTTTGGAAACTGATCTTGTAGAAACTTTTAATAACGAGATTTCCGGCTCAGTTCCTGTTGCCTTGGTCAGAATTAGCTAGAAACAGTGTCTCCGCATGTATAATCAGTTCTTATTTGCTGTGGTCCCAAGGGACGCTGCTAAAGGTAAATTAGCTTGCGGCAAGCGTATGTGTTCGTTAACGGAGGTGCGGTCTTTAAATACCTTTGATAAAATCTGTTATAAGCCGGTCTTTAAGCGCTGTAATCGAATGGTTTTAGTTAGAAATCAACCAGTGGATGCTTTCGAAATGGAAATAAACGTTGAATTAGTGAAAATATTTGTCCAAAATATTAGCTAGTTAAATCATGTGTCTCCAGAGGCAGATTTTCTCTCTTGCCAAGGTCCCACCTGCCAATAGAGACGTATTGACGCATTTAGGGGCGGGAAAGTGGTCTCAAGATTCTCATATTTAGCCACTGGAGGCATCTAGTCCCATTTTCAGTATTTCATGTCAACGTCGCCTAGCCTAGAAATGGGACCCACCAGTTTCACTCAAAATATGACATAAAAGCAGCCAAGGTTGTACCGTTTATTAGCCTGCAATGCAGGCGTATTTTGGCAAGGAAGCGCATTTTGATTAAGCCAACGTCATCTTGGATTCATACTCGGTAGAGGCTCGGGGAAAGCCAAAAGGCGTCTTAGGAAGTAGGAGTAAGGTTGAAAGAGGAGTAGGGATTGGGAAGGGGAAGGTAAAATACCTATTGTCCCCCCCCCCCTTCCCCGTCCACTTTTCCTAAGCCAACATGGTGGTGAATTTACTCGATTGCGAGCTAATACCGATAACTCGTGAACACACTGAAAACGCCTGCACTGCAGGGTAACCTTTTATGTACTATGCAATCAAATAACAAAGTCTTTCCTCGAAAAATCCCCACCAAATTAAAGGTGCATTAGTGTTAGAGGTTCCCTTGTCTCCCGGCTCACCTACATCAGTCCTTCAGACAGGAATTGACAATTTGTTCAGGTAAAAGAAACATTCTGTTACACTGTAATTGTCATCGTTCTGCTTTGGATATCGTTTGCCGATCGAGTCACAGATTATCTTACATGATATCTCTCAATCATGACCAGCTCCTACACTGAAACGTGTGGGAACAGGTAAAATGTTCCGGCTAGGTTGTCATTAGCTGGTGCCTCACTGTTGAAAACCACAGGTGTTTGTAAAAATGATAAAGGAACCTACGTCCGTCTGTTTATATTGATATGAATAAAATCCATCTAAGAAATCTTGTGTGTTGACAGAATTAGAATTTGGCATCAGCCTCTTCCATTACGCCTTATTGCCATGCTAGCGAAGATTCAATTTAGGGGGAAATATCAGCGCAAGTCGATAAAGATTAGATGTCCACCATCGGAGCTTTGTAATGGTGAACTTTATGCGGGTTTAGCTCGGAATTGTGTGACGTTTTTTGAGTCATAAATCGTCGGCGTAAAGTACCAGCGATCTCGAGGTGATTGTGTAATGGCTTTTTAGGCAATTCGCTTGGAATTTTGAAGTCATATTTCAAAAAGTATTAGCTGTGTTTTAACAATGGTCAGACCATATCTTTACTGAATTTTTGTTCAAGCATTTTCTTTTGAGAAATTTTCATGCCACCCCGAAGAGTACCTGCGTTTCTTTTGTGATTGCTGTTTGAAACGATTGTGCCGTTTGTTTGTTTGTCTAGTTTTAACTAAACATGCCTTATCAAAAACATTGCATATTTGCCCATTGTGTAATCTGAATTTCTTCTTCCTGTAATGTCAAATTCGTTCGCCAATAACTTCACTATAGAGCGTGAATAAAGAACTTCTCTGTGGAACTCACGTGACCAGCACGTGCAAGTGTTTAAATAAGAAAAGAGGTCAAATCACACAGCATTGGTTTGGTACACCAACACTGTTTTCGAACGCCGATATGACTACCGTGACGTCATGTGAAAACGCTCCACAAATTAGTGTTTGATCTCAGTGCAGTGCTCATCCGCCATTTTTGCGGCAATTCTTGTACGGGTGGGGTGGATGGGGCAACACTTACGCCGGACCCTTTAATGGGAGAATCGGATGCTAAACGCATCAAAAATCCCAATGAATTAGAGATTACAGTCAACGCGAAGGTTGATATTTTTGGCGTTTCAAATTTGATATCGCACCGGAAATGACCGCTCTGATTCTCAACTAACATCGCATTAGAAATAATTATCTTGTGAATGGGGCTATACCGATACCGATCTTTGCAAAATGGTCGGCGAAAATAAAGATATAGCTATTTGGGACGAACGTGAAAAATTTGACCGTTAATTGTTTAACAATTTGTCTTTAATTCATTTAATTGGTCAAACACCACGTTTTACATGCTTGGTTTTATACTTTCGCATTTTTTTAACGTCGGTTTTCCAGATTTCATGCTCTTGACGATCTCAAAAATTGTCAACTGGGTTTTCAGTAAAACACTGAAAGACAAAACAAAATCAAAATCGTTAGTGCAAGCGGTGTACTGGCCCGAAACTAGAACGAGATCCTTGAAAAAGAGAATAAACCCATCAATGGTTTGTTCATCTGCAAAAGGCTTCAGGAAAAGCTAACCTTTGCATACAACAACTTTCTTTTAGTCATGACTTTTCCTGATGTTCTTGATCAAATGATGACCTGGGCTATTGGCTTTCAGTGGTTCTGGTGATGTCTTGTGATTCCTTCTAAAAAAAGAACCAATGTTACTTACAAGTGAGATGGACATGAATGAATCTAATCGCATCCAACGCAATCTGCAATTACTACAACGAGAACTTTTTCACAATGAGTGCTTCTATGTTTTCGTCATCAATACAATCGGTGAGATATGGCTTTATTTCCTTCTCTGATACTGATCACTCAACATTATAGTCGATTGAGGTTTGTACCCTAAAAAGATCACGCGTGTTTTCCTTTCCAGATGCCCCAGTTTTTGCAAAGCGTATCGTAAAACTAAAACAACTACAGCCACTTCCTTTATCTGAGTCCAAAACAAAAGTTTATTAAAAGCACATATTTGATTATTCCTTCGATTTTATAAAGGAGGCCATTTACTTGCAGCAGGCGGGAGCAGGACAACATGGTGGTGGGGGTGGGGGTGGACAGGGGGCAGGGGCAGGAGCTCCAGGAGCTCCCTGGGGTCCAGCTGGTCCGGGAGGTCCGGGTGGTCCGGAGCATCCTGGGCATCCTTTGAGTCCAGGACATCCTGGCAGACCAGGGGCGCCGCCGCATCCCTTAGGTCCCATTGGTCCGGGTGCACCGATTGGGCCGGGGAGGCCGGGTGGTCCTGGGAGACCGATGGGTCCAGTGCATCCCTTCCATCCGGGACATCCGGGGGATCCGGGTGGTCCGGAACATCCTGGTGGTCCCATTGGTCCCATTGGTCCGGCAATCTGTTGCGTTGGTGGTGGAGGTGGTGGGGGAGGTGGACAACAAGGACAACAACGTTTGGAACCTGTAAGAAAATAGACTCCACAATTAGCTACGATTCGATCAAACATCATGTTAACTGAACGTTTTCCATGGGCCAGTAATCCATGTTGCAGAATAGTGATGAACTATCATTTAATCTAACATCTTCCATCACGATGAAATATTCTATTTTTTAGTCCCCCACGCAAATTACTATACGTTGTCGACGCTGTGGAATGATATTGAGCAGAAATGTTCCATTCGGATTCACAAGTTACTGTCTTGCGTAAATCTCGGAGAAAATGACTGATAACACTTTACTCATTGAAAAACATTTAATAGTTCTACAAAACATCTGAGAAAATATAGTGCTCCTTGAATGTTCGGATCAAAACTAGCTGAATATTATTCTTTTGAAAAATTAAGACAATAAAGTTTTCTAATCTATAAAACAGTGGCCACCTGTTAAGTTTCATTGTTCTTGGACAGACATGTATCTTATTCCTTCACGCCTTGGTGCTTTGCTAGCAGAACAGCAAAAGGGCAGAGTTCTGTTGGCCTCATTAAATTCTTAAAACATTTTTGCTCTTAAAACAGTCTTTTTGCAAAAGCGAGAGTCAAGTTGTGTAATTTTTTGGAAATATTAAGACATCGGAGTTTTCTAAACTATAAAACAGAAGCCACCTGTTCAGTTTTATTGTTCTTGGACAGACATTTGTCACATTCTTTCACGCTTTGGTCCTTTCATAGAAGAGTAGTGAGAAAGACAGAGCTTTTTAGCCCACCTGGATAAATTCTGGCTAAATTGGAATTTTTGTGCCTATACAGTTTTTTTTTTAAAGCGTGTGTCAGGTTATGTAAAAAATCAAGAAGAACTACCAATACTATTGATCCGTAATTACCACAAAGAAAATTGTTCGACTTAACCTTTAATTTCTGAGCTGCGGCCGGAAATGTCTGGTAACAATAACGCAAAAAACTTAAACTGATCAACAAACATTTAATAAACAGAACGAAAAAGAAAATATTTTTGAAAAATCGAGTACCTATTTTTTGGTTTACTTAGGTTCGATGACTTGATATTTCGCCACCGGCACAGCTTTGACAAAGATTTTTAGAAATTAACTCAGTTTGTCAAGAACTATGGGACATTTGTATTAAAATTGTTGAAATATGTCCTATCTAAAATAAGAACTTGAGCACACAACACTCGTACAGTTCCTTTTACATGCAGTGCCAAAAGTCGGTTGCTCTTATGATTGAAATAAACCAAACAATTGAAGATTGTTAACCGAAGAAATGTTTTTGATTATGACCCAAACAACACAGTTTTATTTTTCTAAAACGGATCAACATTTGACTTATTGATTTGATAAATAAACTACCAAAATCTTACCTTTTGTCGATCTAGCATGTGCGTAGCACACAAATGCAAGGACTAGGAGAAATATTAATTTGGAATTCATCTTGCCTGTAAGAGAAAACAGAACGAAATTAGCTTCAGGAAATCTTTGGAAACTTAGGAACAAATTTATTGAACAATGTTTTGACGAGAAGAGTGATCAACACTTAGTGGTGTGGAAAATAGGGTAATCGCTCCAATTAAAGTCCACTAAAGATCATCGCGACAAGACAGATTTTGTTGAAAAACAAAATAATAATGTTATGGCTACCGATTAAGTAATATTTTGTCTAGGTCAAGGCAATTTTACATAACTTTCAAGCGAATTGATGGAAGACTATGGATCAGGAACTCAAAAAGTAAAATGTTCGCTCACCTCTTTTCTCTGCCCTGACAGAATACAGTAAGATGTGACCTAGCTCTGCGAGACAGTAGTATTTACCATGATGAAAGTAATTAATTTTAAATGCGTTTCTTTGCGGTGTTGGTCTGTGATTGGTCAGCAACCTCAGAAGAGGCAGGTGATGTCAGGTTGTTAAAACGCCCCTTTCTGTGCCACTGAACTGATAAGTAGTTTTGTGGGTCGTCCGAGACAAGCCCACTTACACGCTTGACTTGATGGCATTGTACGTTGTTTTTAGGATCTTTTATTTTTTTATAAAGTGCGGTTTCTGGTTTAGCTTGGAGGAATTTGAGTACGGTAAAACGTAAATGCTATAAATTTCAATGTGTGTTATATTAAAAAATGTGCGTAATTGAGATGAAACCTCGAAAAGTGACTAAACCTTCCTTGAAGTACATTAAACCAGATTGGGTTATTTCGTGTTGATTCATGCATGTTTAATACACCTTATCTAATAAAACATCAAGGATCAGCAAATAACACTGACAATTCAAGGAAAACAAGCAGCTTAAATCAACAAATTCAGTAAACCAACTAAGAAATTAATCAGAGGCAAAATATGAAGAGCGCACTGGGCAACGTCTATCAGTCGCTCATTTGCAAGAAAGACGAGTAAGGCAAAACCTGGATATAGATAACAGACAGAGCTTGAAGCTTAAAGTGTCGGTGTTTTTGTTTTTCAACATCCTTAATGATTCTTGGCACTTTTAATTTCATGGTGACCTTAGGCTCGGTTTTTTTCTCTAAACCGGCTTGAAATGGCTTAATCTTCCAAACTGTATAAGATGAGATATTAAAATGTGTACAATAAAGATGTGTTATTGCATTAAAATTAGAATCAAAGTCACTTTGAAGTGACCACGCCGAGGTAGCATAATTTACACGTCCCATCTTAAAGGTTCACTTCATTTAACTTCAGAGCTTGCTTGTTATTTCAATTTAGTGTTACTGGTTTTAGCACAAAAAGGAAATTCGAGTTATCCTATTGGTTTTAGTATTTTTCAACTTTCTGGTACTGATTTGATTAAATGTTTATTGTTTGTATAATACTTACGATTCACTGAGACAATCACTTCGTTTACTAGGACTGACATGTTTACTAAGACACATGAGCCCGGTGAAATAGTGTCTTCCAATCTAGAATGAGAAACCCCGACAGCTTTTGGTCCTATCTTTTTTAATAATAAAAGTAACTGTAAAAGCATTTCATAGGTGTTTCTATTGGTGATTCAACTGTCAAGGTATGAGTTGTTTTCGAATAAATTTTCTTTGTGTGAATATCATTGTTTTTTTCTTTATTTCATGGCTTTAGCATTACTTTGGTTTATTGTTAATTGCCGCTGAAACTTAAAAATGGTGCTTAATTTTCTGCTTTTCGAATGTTTAACGTAAACAAAATGCCAAAATAAAAAAGAAATACTGCTGGTTTAGTCCGTGGCTTGGGTGCGATTTTAAAGTTAATATCGACCTCTTAAATTTGATATTATCATGAATAGTGTTGAGTAAAATTACCTCCGAAAATACCAGTACCTGAATCTTGGAGGACGATAAAAAAGAAACATGTCACTGAACTCAGTTTGCGTAAATGGGGTGATTACTGCACTGGGTTCAAGTAGCGTCTAGCGCTTGCACGTTACAACGCGCGTTGGCCGTCTTTAAGATGAAGTGTAACTTTTTGTTTTAGTTATATACTCAGCCCTTCAAAGAGGCCTCAATGAGAACACAAACGTAGTTAACCTTTCTATTATGAACCTGATGCTAAGGTGAAATAATTTACCACGAAAATAATATCAGAGGTCGAGAAGGGTGAGTATAGACGAGGATCTCGCAGTGTTTTGTTGTTCGGTAGCGGAGTGGGGACTGGAGACCGAGAATCGATATCAGCGCAGGGATCAGACGGTGGGACGGTTACGTCGAGTTCGAAGGTTTACGGTAACAATATGTCCGCAGACGTTTGATATATTTATTCCTTGCTTTCTCGTTTTGCTGTAAATTAAATTAGCATTAGCAAATTTCAAATGAACGAAACTTAACTTAATCGCCTGCTGGTGCTTTTTCCAACCAATTGGATGTGATCTAAACAAAACGAATCTCCTCAGTGAGTGTTAACTTTCCTCATTTGTAATTGATACTTAATCGACAGAGTGCAGAATATATCACCCGGAGGTCAAAGAAATTTCATTACCTTAAATGCTCTTTTCGAAGAAATTTTGAGGAGTTTGATATGTGGAATACTGGTTGCAACTAAGAGCCCACCGTATGCCTTCGATACCATCTCACCTAACTAAAGCTAATTAACATGTTTTATAAAGTAGGAAGGCTTAAATTGAGGCAAATTTCCGTCGATTCTGCCGTATTTTTTGAAATTTAACCAATGTCTGTTCTATGTAGGGAAAAAAAGAGAAACGTTTGTCTTTTTTTTACTTAATATTAAAATCTTATGGGAAGAAACTGAAACACCTCTTGTCCTTTCTCGTAACTACTTGAGACGGGTTGAAAGTAACGTAAAGGTCTGGACTTATCGTTGACAATAAAGGAGGAAGAAACTTTGTATTTTCTGTTGGTTGACGTATTGTTCTTGAACAGACAGAACTGACGCCCAATCGACATTTCCAGAGCAGGAACAGTCTACACTCGACAGGTTCGGACAGGTTCTCCAGTGTCTTTATGAGTTTGTTCAAAGTTGTTTAACGACGAAAGACGGCTTCTTGTACTGGATAGTGAATTATAAGCTGGCAACAGAGAATTTAGAAAAGGGTTTGATTATGGTGTACAATTAAACATGCAAGAGTAGGCGGTGCTCGAGTATCGTGAAAACAGAAAAGTGCTTCCATTCCTGTGTCTTCAGTACCCTTTGGTAACCATTACACGGTGAAAAGCTTTAGGGGTGTATCTACTTTAAAATGAGAAGTTGCGAAAATTATCAGCGTTACCAAATAACACGTCTTGGCTTGGAATTCTTTAAAACTAACAGCACTATACAGCGCACTATTTGTTCCAAACCACGAGAACCAATCCCGGCATAGAAACTCATTGTGATTGATTTCCAAGCTTTAAAGAGAAAAGATCTCAGTTAGGTGTTTGAAAAGCTTCACTGTAAATTTAGTTTTTGGCCAGTGACGCATTCAACGAAATGCACTGATCAGTCAATATCGTTCATTTGGTACAACATACATGGTCATAAGCTTGGATTACAGGTGTTATTCACCATAGCCACTCCGATGGTTTTCCTTTAAAGTGTATATTAACCACGTGATTTCTGAGGGGGCAGAGAAATATAACATCGTTAGACGAAGGATGACGTTTTTCACATGTATTGTGTGCTTTCAAAATTGCGGTAAACAGTCACACAACATGGTAAGAATTCAAAACTGATAACCATTCCGCCGTACTTGTCTACTCGAGCATTATTTAGCACAGACTGATGAAATATTTGGGTAAGCTCATTTTCGGAGAATTGTGCTTTGATGCGTTCCTTCACTGGAAAAAATCGTGACTAGTTTCCATTACAATATGAGAACTAGCATTTCATCCATGATCAAAAGGGTAGGGGAAAGATAAGTTTTCTTACCTTACGGATTGAAGATAAAAGGATCAAAGGAAAAACACCAGCTTGATTGAAATTTTGAAATTGTCAGTTCTTCCTGTCATTTATTAAGTATGCAACATGCCATCACAAAGTAGATAAGATTGCAATATTTGGTGCTTTATGCTGTCCCTTTTGTAAAATAATAAGATCGAGTCCGACTAGTGACTAAAGCGTTTTGGCATAAAAACATTGATAAAGCCCATCGTTGGCGCTGCCGTCGGATTTGAAAAGAAGAACTAAGAGAACACTATAAAATCTAAAGATTCCATGGACTGGTCAGCTTATAAAACGGCTTCTGGCATGAGGCGAAATGAGAGCCGAGAGTCGCAGAGTAAGATTGTCTGGCTGACCAGATAGAGAAAAACCCAAGCAGAAAAACGTTGTCATGAACTTGCCAACCCTAGATGAGCACCTTATCATTTGTTATAAATAGTGATGCTGCGGGTTGACGTAGAGAGGACGTATAATGAATTATACTACAGAGCTTTGTGGATGTGGTAATGGATGCCGGAACCGAAGATTCTGCTGGTCCAGTCTTGCTAGGGGGTCCAGGAAGTCCTGAGGTTCCTGGAGTGTCGGTGGATCCCATACTTTCGGCTAAACCTAACGAGTTAGGTTTGCCAGTTGTCTCATAGGTCCAGTGTTTCACCTGAATCCTCAACTGCACGACAACTAACTACTTCATTTTTCCAGTAGGCTAGTTTTTCAAGGAGTTCAAAGAGGTCCCGAGAAGCACGAAAGGGGTAGAACAACCCTGCAGTTTCGAAAATTGAAGGTGGCTCTAACCCCATCAGCAGAATTTTTCTAAAATTTACAGAACGTTATTTCCTAACGAGTTGATCACAATTCGATAGTAAAACACTAATGGGCCGTAGTTGAGGTGTTTCTTTTCAACAGGCTCTATTGTTGCTATGCAGCTGTACGGTCTATTATTATATGGCCAGCTCCGTGAGCGGGCAAGATGAACCAAATCCTGCGCTGTGATTGGTAGTCCCGAGCGGGCAAGATAGCTCCATCTTGCCCGCTCGGGACTACCCGCCGTCTCCCGCAAGAAAAATTTCCCCTAACGTTTGAAAATGTTATCTTTCATGCCAGAATGCGTCCTGTTCTATAAATTCAAATTCCAAATATTGTAAACCCATGCTAACGAAGAATAATGAAGGAAAAGTTAAACTATATTACTCATCTTTCAAACAGTTCAACAGTGGTGAATATGTCTGGGGATGGGCGCAGAGTTCCTGGCCAGGCTGTGAAGAGGGTTTCTGGGTCGTCCCAGACAAACCCACTTTATACGCTTGACTTGATGGCATTGCATGTTGTTTTTAGGATCTTTCAGTTTTTACAAAGCGAGGGTTCAGGTTTAGTTTGGAGGAATTTTGAGTACGCCAAAAGTTAAAAGCTATAAATTCCAATGCGACTCCTCTTAAAATTGTGGGTTGTCCGGATAAAAACCCAAGAAGTAGCTAAGAAGTGAGTAGACCTTCGTGTAATAAGTACATTAAACCACTGTGGATTATTTTTGGGTCGATTCATGCATGTTAAATGAACTTTACCCAATAAAACAACAAGGTTCAGCAAATAACACTAATAATTTCAGTAAAGCAAACAATTTGAATTAATGTGAGAACTGTACTAACTAAGAAATTAGTCAGTGACAAAATATGAAGAGTACAGCGCTAGGTCCATCTGTCACTCAACTGCAGAAAAGGCTAATACTGCAATCTGTATATAGGAGTCAGGTAGAGCGTGAAGCATAAATGCCGGTGATGATGTTATTTTCAACATCCTCAGGTTATGATTCTTGTCATTTAGAATATTATGCTAACCATAGGCTCCGGTTTTTTTTCTCCAAACCGCCTTGAAAAGGCTTAATCAGCTCCAGACTGTAGAACATGAGATGTTAAATAAAGATGTGCTATATATTTTGATAGTCAGTGCCAAGTTTATGGTACTGATGTGACTATAAGATTTGCCCTGATTGTATAATCCTGATGGTATTTCTTACACTGGTATACTAGAACACGTGAGCTATTACATATATTTGTTAAAAAGCTCAGTAACTGCGAAAGTATTTCATGGGTGTTTCTATTGCTGATTCAACTGTCAAGGTATAAATTGTTTTAGTATATATCTTCCCTACGAGAAACACATTGTTTAATTTTATCACTTAGAATAATTTGATTTCTGGTGAATTGAACTTAATTAAACTTGAAAATTGTAATTTTCTGCTTTGCGAATGTTTAACACAAACAAAATGCTAAACTAAACCGGAAATCTTTCTGGTTTAGTCTGTGGCTTGGATGCAATTTTAAAAATTAATAACGATCTCTTAAATGACCTTTTTTAGTGAAAAAGGTTGAGTTAAATCACCTGCGAAACTTTTTGTCCTTGTTTTACCGCCCTTCAACGGGGCCTTGGAACACTTGGAATACCGATTCCAAACTGTATAACTTCGATACCTTTTAGGACCAATTAAAGTGCCCAAGAAATTGGGAAGACTTTATATGCTGTCAATTTATATCTACTTTAGTTTCCCACTTATAGTGCCTAAACGGATTTTCCCCGCTGTCCATTCTACCAGTCTTGCAAAGTTCAAAGATACATATAATTTAGCCAAGGACTTGAAACTGTCCCACTCAAAAACAAAGAAACGTTTGGCTTATAGTACTTTAATGTTCAAAACAGCAAACATATTCTGAACGTCTCGTCCCAATTCACTCGTACAGATTAATCTTATGGGAAGAAACTAAAACACCTTTCTCGTCATTTAGTGCGGGCCAGCATTGATTGTAAATACGCGAGACAAGCTAAAACGTAAAGCTGTGAACTTAACGTTAACACGTATCTTGCCCAACTGAGAAGGAAGAAACTTTGTATTTACCTTCCCTAGCGTTACCCTGACAAAGTGCACAGGAAAGATTTCTTTCTTCAGAAAGGTGCGCAAAGTCACTCTCCCGTGTCCCTAACGGGAGTGCCTACGATTACACCGAGATAAATACAGTGTAAAAAGTATGAGCGGGATCTATTTGGTTAATATTTTTTTGGGGGTAGAATTTTGGACAGGTTCAGACAGCTACTCTCGTCTTTTAATGTGTCTGCGAAAAAGCTCTCTGACTAGTTTGAACGACGAAAGACAGTTTCTTGTACGGGGTAGTATTTTATAAGCCGACGAGAGAGAATTTAGAAAAGGGTTTGAATTTTGGCGTACAATTAATCGCTCAACAGTACGTGGAGTATCGTGAAATAAAAAAAATTCCTTCCATTTCTTGGTGAAAAGCCTTAAGGGTGTATTTTGCTTTAAAATGAGGCATTGGGGAAATTGGCTTGGATTTCTCTAAAACTAACAGCACTAAGATTGGGTTTTCCAAAACAAGAAGGGAACCACAGTC
>Ga0126339_10001608_pt1 | contig 15522 bp, 6 predicted proteins | sample OrbTmetagenome_2_FD_92532 | JGI IMG/M metagenome (GOLD analysis project Ga0126339, IMG submission 92532) | Coral microbial communities from Petempiche,Puerto Morelos, Mexico - Orbicella T R C metagenome | ecosystem: Host-associated > Invertebrates > Cnidaria > Coral | place: Petempiche,Puerto... | reverse complement strand
TCAGTCAGTCAGTCAGTCAGTCAGTCAGCCAGCCAGTCAGTCAGTCAGTCAGTCAGTCAATTAATCAATCAGACAGGCAGCTGGTTAATATATAACTAATAAGCCAATTGGTTTGTCCAATGCTCAGTCAATCTATTGATCAGGCATTCAGTCCATCAGCCAGTTGAACAACCAGTTAATCACTCAGTTACACCGTAAGTCACTCAATCAGTCAATCAGCTATTAGACCATCAATTAGTCAACCAATAAGTCAACTCATCAGTCAGTCAGTCAGTCAGTCAGTCAGTCAGTCATCAGTCATCAGTCATCAGTCAGCGAGTTAGTCAATCACTCACTCATCAGTCAGTAGAACAAAACAAACAAAGTCAGTAATAAACCATGTTAATTAAGCTAGTCATACCCTGCCACTCCTTGTGTCAATAGGTGCACTCCTGGATCCTAAAAGCAAGTAGGCAAGGCAAATTATTGGAACACTTTTAAGAAACTGTTTATGACTCAAGTTCAACTTGTAAAGTAGCAAAACTTTGAAACACTTCTACACTAACCTTTACGACTTCTGACCTCTTGGAATTCCCTGACACAAACAAGGGATTACCTACTGTCAGTAAATTTTATTACTGTTGCTTAGTTATTTTTATATTAAATTACAGAATTGAATAAACTGTAAGTATACACAATTAAATTGACTTTTTTTTAAGTATCAAATGATAGCCAGAACTATCCACAATAAAAATTAATTTCACAAAAGGTCCTTATATGTGTGAAAACGTAATGGTGAAAAACAGTGTTTCACTGCACTACTGCTACAGTTTGAAGTTTCAGAATACATCAATGTCTCCTATGTGATTATTACATCACAGTCCAACTGAATGTGGTTTGTTCGATCAAAAACCAAATCTCACATGAACTATTACATGTTTCCAAGTTCAAGTCGCCAAACATGTGACCTCATACATTCCCAAAGGCCTCTGAAGACAATAAACACTATATTACTAACTTTGAATAAGACTGTTGCTTCCATGTCTCTGATGCAGGGTCCCACTTGATATCCGCAAAATCAACGTAAGTGAACTGCTGATCCAGGTGGCTGATGGGATAGTCTGCCTGCTGGAACTTTGGTGCTGAAGGAGTAGATGTTTATGTAAATATTAGCTTTTTTACCACAATAATTAAAACAAATTGTTTCCAAAAGGGTAAAAAAACCACACGCATGTTAAACCACACGCATGTTAACATAGCCTGATGCAGACTTGGGAGAAAGTCTGAAAGAACTCTGACAATGTTTATGTAATTCCTAGCTGAAGGTAATCCGAGTTTACATAAGACTTTTGAATTCTCCCACACTTTCTTAAGTGTTTTTACCAAGTTAATTAACCAGGGAGAAACTACTTTTTTCAACAAAACACAGCCAGCAAAGCAAAATTGTGTTTACATAAGCTCATGCAAAATGATTTGTCACAGTGTTGACAAAGCTCATCAGAACTTGCATTACATGACCGAAATCTCCATAAGTGCAATCCAAAATGACAGCTCAGCATAAGACCTTATTATGTACAGAGTTGAACTGCAATTAGTTGTTCAGAAAAATGACATACAGTACCTGCCACCGTGTCTAACTGAATCAAGCCCATGTTGAACTCAGGAATGGCTGCTAGGCGACCAAATGTCTGAAAAAATAATCATCATGCATGTCTGTCAAGAAATGTCTAGTACTTGTAAAAATTACAGAAAAAAAAGATATTTTGCATTAATTATAAGAAATCCATTTATTGTGGATCCTCATTACTACCTTTGGGCAACAAAAAGCTCCTCTTAAGAAGATTTAATTATAGCAGTAGCAAAACCTTTATTCATTGATTTCGTCTTTTTATTTCTAACCAGTTGACAATTTTTTTTCATTTGTGTTGCATGCCTGCTTTTCTAAGCGTAGATGCACTTAAAAAAAAAAACATGCTTTGATCACTCCTAAAAATTAAGAGGAACAAAAGTTACAACTAAATGTATAAATGCTGTCTGTAAGCATACCTGATGACCAACTTCCACTCTGTCACCAAGTGCTAGGAAAAAAGGATGGAATGGTAGTTAAGAGAAGTTTTAAAAGGGAAGAAAAGAGAGGGAAATGAAAACAAAGGAAAAGAAAGGAAGGAAAACAAAACAAAAGAGCATTCCTTTAGATAAATATACCCTGAGAATAAATTACTTTAACAATAAATCAATTATGTGTAACATGAAAATATTATCAATAGCACCACAACAGTGCAAACCGAGCGGGAAAAAAACCAGGACATTGTCTAACACACATAAACAAACCCACATGTGAAATTTGGAGTGTTTTCAACAAAGTTCACTTTTGACCAAAAATTGCTAATGCCTCTTTTCCACCAAGTCCCTCAATTACAGTTGATTCCCCAGCTATTGAAGAATTGAGATAGCTGATGTCTCAGGCATCATTTAAAAATCATATTGTATCACTCCAGAAACATTACATGTTAATAAAATTAAATGGCTGAATTTAAAGTTAAGATTGTATATCATGATGTGTTAGTTTACCAGGTTTTCTATTAATTGCCTTGTTTCTTTTTCCTCTGAACCCCGCACTTTGTCTTGTTCTTACACCAACAGCAGACATAGCTCTTGCAGTCTTGTTCCTTGCACCACCAGCTGTGTCGTATCTAAACAATTCAGGTCACTCAGTTTCTGAATATGCAATGTATGTGCTAGCAATGAAAGTATAGACTCGATTATAGTACCAATTTTTTTCTTAATAAATGATGTCCGAACATCTTAGAGCCAGAACATCTCTCTGTTCTTGCAATTGGAGAAGTCAAAATGTCTCGGGCTCACAGAGAAAACTGCTTGTCTCACCTTCTCACAAAGTCTCACATTTAATATTCACTACTGCTCTTACTGTTTTTAAAAACTTCCTATCATTTTACAATCATTTGTGAAAATTTGATTCATATGCAGCACTTGGGTGTTCATGAAAACCACCATATACACCTCACAGCTGCACTGAAAATACTTTTGGGAAAAGAATTGCTCATCAAAGAATTACTCATCACTTTTTCAACCTTCATAAAAAAAAAACCAATGAAACTACTGTTAATATCTTAGAGTGGTTTTTAAATGAGTCTTGTAAAACCAGAACCAAACTAAGCCAATTACTTACCAATATATTAGACTGCTCTTAAAAGAATCTTAAAAACCATAGTAAAAAAACAACCAATTATTAATTGCCTTCAAGATTACTTTCGAAACTGTATTAAATTATGACAAACCTTTGCAGTTTTGACCAGACCGACTCTATAGAGGACTGAGGTCTCTCTGGGCTTGTTTTCACCAGCCGTTTAGACTGAAACAAAAACAAAACAGTGTCGAACAAGCATGCTACTAGTACAGTAATGTAGTCTGAACTGAGCCAATGTGTTTCACATTGCCAGAGCTTGTCCTTGCCCTTGGTTCCTGTGGCAGTAAATGACTAGAAGTACAGTGTATTTCTCCCTTCGACGTGGTGCAACCTCATCAGCGGTTTACCCTCAGACAACCAAAATTTGCTGTTACCTACTTTTACAACTAGTGCAGTACATGTAGGTCTCTAGATTAATTGAACTATTGGTTGCAGAACAAACATAACCAGAATTCCCGTCAGCCATTTTTGAAATACTTAAAACCTTTACACTGTACCATGTTTCATCCCTTGACCTCAATATTTCTTTTGCTTTGTTCTCCTAAGCATTAGCCCAATATTAGAATTTTAACATTGCAGTAATGGCTTATTTTTAGGTGCTTGAATTTTGGAGCCTCCTGATTCCATGTTCAATGCATTTTGTTGCTCAACTGGCAAAAAAGTAAGGTGAAGTTCACACTCAATGTTTCAAACCTCCTGATTTTCAAACTAACTTCCACTTCCCAAAGTGATTCAAAAAATCACAATTCCACAGTATTATCAATAGCTTACTGTAATGACATAGCTTGGTTCTACACAGTCATTTTGCAGCTGGCTTTTTTTGAGTTTTTCATCTTCTTTGCTCCTTTTTCCTAAAGAATAAACAATAAGCAATATTCTATTACATGACAAGAGCAATTAAGAAACAGAAGACATTTTCCATTTTCCCATACATAAGTTGCACTTCAGTAGGATAAAACATCAGCTTGTGGTATCACTTTCTTGGATCATGTCTACTAAAGGCATCTGCCATCGAGTGTCAATTGATACCCTCGATAAACCCACGATCAACACTCGATTGACATCCCAATCGATACTAGGTCAACATTCGATCTACACTCGAGTCGGCCAAGTGTTGACCAACTCATATACATGTATCAAAACTTAGTCGACTCTCGACTGACTCTAGGCTGACTGTCAATCAAGTGTATTCCAGGGTGTCCATCTAGCAGAGTATTGAGCGAGTGTCGATTGAGATGTCAATGGAGGGTACCAAACATGGGTATGGATCAACACTTGACTGCAGATGCCTTCAATACACATGACCCATTTTCTGTAAGACTGTATCAGTAGATCCGTTCAGTGCCATAATAATGTTAGTAGTATTTTTAATTATTATTTTAGAATTGAATTGACCTGATGACATTGGATTAGCATCCTTTACACATTCAAGAAGATATTCAGCAATTTCTCTGGACACCTTGTTCTTTCCTCCCTGTTTCAGATCAAACAATGTTATTAAAAATGCGTCAACTTCAAAAATGGTATCACTGCAATCACTACAATAGACTATTGCAGGCTAATTACTGGCTTACCTTGTCAAACATTATCTCCACTTTCTGTAGCATGAGAACCAACTAGGATTAATGTTACTAGCATGCTAGTTCAGGATTGCCACAGCTTTGCTTTTAGCAAATGCAGCTGATATTGCCACCTTTTCCCTATGATCACTTTCTTTAACCAAACTTGACACTGGCACAAATGTTCAGGCATCAGTTGTTCGAAGGCTGGACACTATCCCCTGGATAAATCGCTATCCAGTGGATAAGTGTTAACAAAACAAACCACGCTATCCACTGAATAGTGATTTATCTGGTGGAGAGCGTTATCCACTTTTCAAACAACCCAAGCCAGGGCACTAATCCCTCTTCACTATGATAACTGTAAGTTACAGCAACCACATTTCACTGGAGGACAAGTTGATGACATTGCCCCCGAAATCAAAATATTAACAAGGTTATCACTCTCTTTTATCAACTTTTAAACCAACACAAAACTACAGGCACTATTGCTTGTAGCTTTATGGTAGCTGCAAGTAGGTGGGTAAAGTCTATGTTTGGGACCTAGTGGCCCATCAGGTTTGCGCTTATCTCCGGTTTCCATAGGATGAACCAACTGGGGCTATTTCTACTCCCCCTGGATGAGATGCTTGTCCATTGCAGGGTTACCCTGGAGTTATTTGCCAGACCCATTTACACATTTATACACATGAGTGAACAGAGGCACTGAGAGAGTAAAGTACGGTCTTGTGCAAGAAAACAACACAATGTCCCCCGCCAGGGCTAATAATAACGGAGCCCTGTGCACAAACCAGTAAGTCACCGAGCCTACCACAAGTGTAATTGCCTAAGAAGAGTTTATGTTCTTACCCCTTCAGACTGAACCTTCCAGGTCAATGCTTTGATCTTTTCACCAATCGTAGAATCTTTAGTAGCTATAATTATTAGGTCCAGAACGCCTGAAAAAATAAAACAAAATTTTGATGAGTATATTTCTAGTCAAATACCAATTGCTAATGTTTAGAAATACACGCATGTGAGGAAGATTTTAATTATTAGCTAGCCATGGAAAGTATCATGGCAATATAAAGAGAGAAAAACTTAAAAGGAGAGCGGTCCCTAAAAGAAATCGAAGATCCTTGTAAATTTATGAACAAGTGAGGTTTGTTATGAAAATTCTTATAATTGTATCCCAAATCACAAAATTGGTGATACACTCAATCCATGAAAGCAGAAGGCCCTCAGATCATTACAAGCCTCGTCAAAGAAGTAGAATGATTAACATTGGCTATTTTGCTAAAGGTTTTTGAAGGAATCACACTGGCAACTCCTACAGATAACAATTTGGGATTCAAAATTTACTGCACTGTTCCTGGGCAATTTGAAATTAAGTAACTTTGTTGATAATACTATACACATGTTCATTGTTAGGACCAGAAATAAGAAGAATATTCTTTACCAGGGTCTTTTCCAATAAAGTCAAAGAAAACAGGTACAATGCACAGCAGCTGAACTACTTCTGATGCCAACAAACATCTGTAGCCAGATTTCCTGAATTACAAAATAAACCATAAATTAAAATCACTGCAGTAAAAATGATCACCCCCAATAGAATGGTTATTTTAGAGAATAATGATCATATCAAATGTTTGGAGTATCCTCACCAGCTGAAAAGTGAGTTGATGATACCAGGGCTGTCATTAAGGTTTGACTCAACCATTGCCTTGGTCTTCACACCCATAGCAAACTTGTGACTTTGTGGATGATTTGTATCAACAACAGGCAACTTCACCTGTAACATCAAGGGCTCATCAAGGATACTCAGCTGTTAAACAGGTGTTGCAGGTTAAAGCCCTAAATGACAGCCCTGGATGCTGTACTGGTGGCTGGATCTGTCACTCTCAAATTAAAGATTTCTGATATCTTCCTTCACACCTCTACCCTTGTTAATGAAAGAAATCTATGATTGGACCCTAAAAAGTTCCATATGGCTGATGACTGACATAGCTCAATAGAGATCCAAGGAAAGTGTCTGATTGGTTTTTGCTCAACTTTCCTTCTCTGTGAACAAGTTATAACCACTTTTAGTATAAATCTACTAGCGTTCTATCACGAATGCCATTCTCTGATTGGCTACGCTACTCACTATCTATTCTGTGATAGATAGATTCTGTGATAGATAGTGAATAGCATAGCAGTGTGCCCTTCTTAACAAAATGACAGCCATTTCTTGGTGTTTTCAAAGTGTCTGTGAGGAGAATTTAAATTAAGTTTTGAATGACTAGTAGATTTAAACTAAAACAATTAGATTATTCGCTCTCGATTTCTATAGCGCGATAGAAATCTCGAGCTCATGATCGGATTGTTTAATAGACACAACACAGACTCTCTGTAGGGCAACATCAACAGAGTGAAGTTGTTTAAGCTAAATTTCAGGCATCTTCCATGGGGGATTAGGTGTACAAAGAGAAAGATAGACGCACGCATCAAGTTAAGGATGTGTTATTTTGGCTAGTGTCGTTGATCCACTGAGGGTTACTACATGTAATGATGATAATAGACTAGTTCAAATTATCACTTACAATAATTATAAACAAGTACAAGGTCAACGAAAGGAAAAACTTTCACAAAACAAACCTAGAGTCCAACCTTTTCCTTGTTGCTTGATATCTACAAAATAAATTATTGAAAGAATGCAAATCACACTTGTAAACTTTATTATTAATAATTATGCTAAGATTCACCGTCCAACAACTAGAAAAATCCAACACAGAAGTCTTACTTGGATACACTGTCTCCATTGGCAAGTCTCACCAGATCAGCCACAAGATCATAAAGACACAAGTATAGTCTGTTGTACAAACCACCATCCTAAAACAGTTTCAACATATCAAACAGTAATTACACGATCATTACAGTTCACATTATATTTTCCTGCATGCACATAATGGGACATACACCTACGTCATGAAACGTTACACTTTGGTCCTAACACTGACATAGTTAAATGTTGGCACTGGTGAGCCATCTAACTCCCCAAAACCCTAGGATTGAACTGCTCTTTGCTAAAAATTGTTTTAAAGAATAATATTATGGAGGTGTCATGCCCAATTGAATTTGCACCCAACTTTTTGAGTTTGTACCAAATTGTCAACCAAGTTCACCCCCAGCATTCACTCTCATAATCATGCTTAAAAAACAAGAGAGTGTCTGTGTTTTTGCTATCTAGTGAATTACTAATTACTAATTAGTCTGGTAGAATTAATTAGAGTTGAAATATTAAACTTACATCAAAGATACACTGATAGAGAAGGGAGCAAATTTGGTCAATTACTCAAAAACGTGTCTTACAAACTTGGATGGTGTGATCTTGATAGGTTGTGAAAAACCTGCTACAGTCACAAAACCAAGGGACCAGGGAAGACAATTTAGGGCATGTAACATAATAAGGCAAAATTAAATTAAGGACAGAACAATACAATACACCACTTACAATGTGCTGATCTCGTTCTATCTTCACTGCACCAAGAAGCAAGGAAATCACACGGCATCTGATGTCGGGAGGTAACATGAACACATCCATAGTATCTACATTTCTGAAACACAATTACAGTAAGTGTTATCATTGAACAACAATCAAAACTTACAGAGCATTAACAACTGACATCAATGGAAATACTTATTCAAGCACTTACCTTATTTTTCGAAGTCTTGCAATATCAAGAGTTTGCTGAACCAGCAATGAAGGAATAGCAAATTCCAAAGATGCCTGAATAAAAAAAGAGATATTGATTATGTTACATCAAAAATCACTTTACACAGGGCTGTGCTCTAGAAGTGCCTGGGTGCCACAGGCAACTAACTTTTGCCATTAGGTGACTGAAAAAACTAATTTTTTTTCATAAGTTTAACTAAGTGTTGGGCACCCAAGATTTCATGGTTAGGAATCTTTGGGCTCCGTGTAATATTTCATAGACCACAGCCTTGTTACATCAAATAACATTACTCTGAGCAAATCCTGAGTAATCTCTTTCTACATGAAAATAATTATTAACATAGCAGAAAGAAGTGAGTCTCAGATTCAACACGTGAAAAATTCTGGAATGTTAAGAAACTTCAAAATATATCCATGTGTAACTGAACCCTAACCTCTAACCTTACTGGATCCTATTGTTAAACCTTAACCCTTCGCTAAACTTATGTGCTAATCCTAACCAAAAACTCTTACAGTAATGCTAACCTAAGCCATAAACACACCCTACACCCTAACCACATGGGGTCCATAGAAGTTCTGGATAGGGATCCAAAGGGGGTACAATAGGAGGCAATGCCCCAGATAGGGGTCCCAAATAATAACTATGCCTCTACAAAGAAAGACAGCTCCTTGTCAAGGGCAAAGCTAACCATCTGATCCTAACCAAAAACTCTTACAGTAATGCTAACCTAAGCCATAAACACACCCTACACCCTAACCACATGGGGTCCATAGAGGTTCTGGATAGGGATCCAAAGGGGGTACAATAGGAGGCAATGCCCCAGATAGGGGTCCCAAATTTTAACTATGCCTCTACAAAGAAAGACAGCTCCTTGTCAAGGGCAAAGTTAACCATCTGACTTACAACACTCACCACTAACATCAGTAGTAGCATGTTGCACCTTTCTTTGTCTTCATTTCTGTAGTTTATCAAGTTTTCTATCAGTAGTGATGGCTTCACTTTGCCTCTGAAATTTTAGCATATTACCCTATATCAGAACTACGAACTTTATGCCCTTGCTTGGAATGTGAATTAGAATAGGACTGCGAGATTCACTCTTGATTAGCTTAAGATGACAGACTCTTGAATCAAGATCATTACTGACCTGCCAAAGACAGTGCAGGGATATATTGCCAAACACCAAATGTCGAGCTAACATATCCATACAAGTCTAAGAAATTGACAAGTGTCTGCCAAATCTCCAAATTACCCTGATCCCAAGAAACCATGCTTAATTAAGAGTGCTCCAAGCTATGAAACTGGGATTTATCAGTGTTTCATCTTGGCCAAATTGTAAACTTATTATGTTGTCTAGCTTCTGTGCTTGACATTTACTGTTCTGCAAATACCCTGATGTGCAAAATGTACTTGAAAGGTCTGTCAAAGATGTTAGGATCTTGACAAGAATGCTGAATGTTTGACTGAATATTACTGACATTAGGTCAGAGAAATACTTTAGTGCAGAAACTACTTACTTCATGGTGTTTTTCATGTAAAGGTTGACTTCCTGCTGAAGACAGTAGGCAAGGTACAAGAGTCGTCGCTTGTCCAGATCTTGTTGAAGAACAAGGCAAAACACAGAACAATCAATCAAGAGGTACTTGGGTAGAGAGAGTAGTCCATTATTCTGAGAGATTTCAATTTTTTTCATAACTTACCAACATTCAGTTTTTCCTTTAAAGGAAATCTTCTCATCAAGTGTTCCCTCTAAAAAAAGAAAAAGCAGACGCAAAGATAAACATTGATCCAACCATGAATTTAGCTGGAGGCATCTGACAGTCAGTGGCTAGTGTTAGCTCTTTACTCTAGTTTAAACATAAACAGAAGCAACCTCCAGCAAACAGATAGTTTTGTTTTCCCGGGAATTCAATGTTCCCGAGACAAAGTCAAGAGAAACAAAGTGTTTTGTACAGTAATAATGACAGAAGAATTATACCCAAGTCAAAGTAACCTCAGGTTAGAGAGAGAGCGGGTGACGATTGCCTTTATTATTGGCACCCACTGGGCGACATTTAGATTTAACCATTGCCAGATGAGCATACCGTAAATCCTCAAATTAGCGCTCTCCCTCAAATAAGCGCCCCCTTCGAATAAGCATCCCTCCTATTGGCCAAAATTTAAAATAAGTGCCCCTCCTCGAATAAGCGCCCCCCTCCCCTCCCCCATTTTGTGGATGAGTAATGAGACAACAAAGGATGTATAGTTTTCGTTGTGTAGTATTAGATTTGTACATTGTTTCAGTTTGTGAACACATTAAGTGAACACGTTGAACACTTCAAGTACTTAACGGTGCCGTGATTTAAACTTTAGGATCATAAAGATCAGCTCTTTATGTCCATAAACAGCTTATGTTGTTGTTTACATGCAGATGATGTATTGAAAAAAATGATCATGTCAGGCCACCATTTGGGAAAAATTAAATAAGCGCCCCCCTCGAATAAGCACCCCCCATTTTCTCCTAAATTTGAAATAAGCGTACCGGGCACTAATTCAAAGATTTACGGTAAATCAACCAATAAGAGCATGACTGTACAATAACAAAATATGGCATGCTGATGTAAGTCACATCTCCTTCATAGCACATCATCTTTTTCACATTATTATAAGTAAATATATAAATAAATAAATAAATATAAAACATATTTATGCAGGATGACCATTTCAGTTATGAAAACTGCTATCAATATGGGTCTTGCATAAAATAAATAAATCATAAATAATTAATAAAAAACAATATAAAATAATTATTATCAAAGATGCGATCATCAAACACAAATTGTCTCAGCAAAGTTAATATTTAAGCCATTGACAAAAATTGGCCACTTGTGTTACCTTTTGTCCAAAAACGCCAGTCACAGCAATGTTTTTTAAAGCTGACGGAACAAACTGGTTTTTGGGCAGCTTGTGTCGCTGTGAACAACAAAAAACAAAATAATAAAAACAACAAGGATATTTATCCTTTATTAAAAGCAAGCATTGATACCCTCAAAAATTTGTTAAACAAATAAATATCATTTCTTTTTGTGGATATATCAGTATGTCACATACCACAGGCCTGTCGGACAATGCAGAATCTTTAAAAAACTGCTCCACTTGTGCACGCTCTGCAGCTACAAAGTAAGAATTCATGAAAAATGTAAAATTATATCAAGTGAACTTGCAAAATATAATTATAGTAGATTATAGATGTCAAACACCACAAGGCAAAAGCTCGACAGTGTTTCATGCAGACCTACATGTACTACTTCTTATGACTTACTTAATGTTTAACATTTAGTTGTTAATAGGTGACAACTTACAGGCTCAGATCAATTTAAAACTCTTCCTGACTATACCACAAAGTGCTTGCTTTAAACACATGAAGTAAAAAAGGTTTCAAAGGTGAACTATATTACATGTATAGATGGATCCGCAAATTGTAGATGTTATATAGGCCTGTCTTTATCATGGGCACTCTTTTATCCCTCTCTCCTCACTCTTCCCAAACTCTCAACATATTTTCACTTACCTTTTTTTTAACTGCTCTCCAGCTTTACTTAATACATGTACAGTGGAGTCCTGATTTATCACACCCTTGATTTTTCGAATCTCCTTACAACTTAATCAAAAGTCATTTCCCTCGCCTCACACATATTTTACCCTGAATTTCTTGAACTACAAGATAGATTTTGCAGACCAATTTTCCTTTCTTTGAAGGTTCACAAACTTGGGATTCCACTGTACCCACAAACAGTAGTACAACAGGTAAAAAGTCACAACATACTGTTAGCATTAAAACTGTACAACTCACAGGTTATAATACGTCCATCAAGCATCCAAACCAAAGGAAGGCTATTGATAACATGCATTCTATCTGAAACAACCAAAAACATAGATAGGTAAGTCTGTCTGTAGATATTGGTCAAAATCTATCATGAAGGGAAAAGATGACCCTTCAACTTTCTTAAACAAGTTCTGTAAGAGTCTCCTTTACCAGTAGTGTAGTGTTTAATTGCCAACTACTAAGCAAACCCACCTTCCAAAAACCTGTGTTTTCCCAAATTATATTACTCTTTACAACTTACATATATAATTATTTCATAAGATGTAGGTGGCTGAGAAATTGAGGTAGCCAGTTTTTCAGCCAGCGACCGGCACTTAATGAGAACCCTGGCAATCAACAATTTCCCATTACTGCGCCTTTCAATAACATGCGGACTCTAAAATTCAAAGCTTGACCTACAAATGCATTTTTGCGACCGTCAATCAAATGTTTGGTGGCTCCTCCTAGCTTCCAACTTTTACCAAGCACTGTTTTTAATTGTCTGAACTGTGCTCAATGATTTGATTACCATGCACTCCAGATGCAGTAGTCAGAAGCAGGGAGGAGCCGCCGAACAGTTGATTGACAGTAGCAAAAAATGCATTTGTTATTTGTTGAAAGGCACAGTAAGTAAGTACATGTAGTTCTTGTATGCAACCACACAACATGGTTTTAAACTTTTCTCACCCTGCAGCACAATGTATCAATAGCAAACCCTCATAAAAAAAAATTAGCATCTCCTGCAAACATAAGTTCAACTCTAGTGACTCAGATCTGGTTTTTCCTACTACTCTCCTTAGTAGGAGAATTCCACCCTTAAATCATTATAATCGAACACTCACAATAAGCATCCATCTCAAGCTTGTGGTTGCCATGGAGACAGAGGTCCAGGACGTGGACATGTCTTATCTTTTGTAACTCATTCCAATCAAGATCATTGTTGGCAAGAATCAGTGTTCCAAATGCCGCAACTGAAATCAAACCTTCCAAGCTTCTTACCTTTAGGGACAAAAATAGTTGAAAACAGCATAGTACAGATTGGGATTGAAGACAAGTATATTGCTCATAAAAAATGAGAGTGAGTAATCTACTTGAGAGGGTGATAAAACATTCAATCTATTAGTACTGATAAATAAATCTACTAACATTCTATCACAACTGCCATCCTCTAATTGGTTACGCTATTCATTATCCATTCTGTTATAGAATGAGTAGTGAGTAGCCTAGCATTATACCGCTTTATACGATTGTTAACAAACTGGCAGCTGATGCTTTGTCTTTTTCAAAGTGACTGTGAAGAAGATTTAGATAAAGTTTTGAATGACTAGTAGATTTATATGAAAACAAGTGATTATTCACTCTTGATTTCTATGCATGCTAGTCAACTGCAGCAGCACCCTCATCAACTATCAAGCGATAGCAATCTCCATTTTGTTTTGCAGATAATTTACCAATAGAAGATGAGTGTCTAAAATAAGGGATAGACACACACAAAAAAGAAATTATACAAAGTTCTATCAAAAAATTAATTCTCATTGCTTACACATCAACACATCACACCACTCCCCCTTACCAATAGTGAATACTCCGACACAATTTTACTGCACCCCCCCCCCTGCTCCCTACCCACCCTTGCCATTTATGAAAACTGCGATTTATAACAAGAAAATAAACTGAAAAAAATATTTTTGCTTTCCTGACGTGTGCATACTTTATACTAAGCGCATATTGGCGAGATGAATTTTCGCCGTCTTGGCTAAATTAAATTTACAGACGACCACAAACAAGTACAACATCAACTTTGTACGCTCGAGTTAGCAAAGACAATTGTTTTCAATTAGTTCGAGCCAAGGTATGAAGATCATTATAATGTGGTCATTGTCTTTCTTGAAGAACCGGTTACCACAAACAAAACACAAAAGTCAATGTACTCCCGCTCATGAATAAAGATAGTTAACGCGAAACCACGACCACGTCAAAATTATTTTGTAGTTAGCGAACACGGAATTTTCAATAAACAAGTTAAAAATAGCTTAACTAAAGGTTAACAGAAGAAACTAATGATGTTTCTGCTTTTGAAAAACTCTCAATGGGCTGAAGTTACAGCAACTGACGTTGTCTGTTGGTCTTTGACCGCGATCGAGCTTTTTACAAATTTCGATCGCGTTGAGTTGAAGTGGTTCCGCTAATAAGTTAGCTTAAAGCTCAGATAAGCTGCATTATCCAGCTCTGAACGATAGCGTTGACCAAACAGAGATTTTTTCCCCGAAGGTAATGGGTAAATGAGCATTTTGACTAATTTTAAAAGACCCTGAGGGCAACAAACTAATGAAATTTACCACGTTGTTAGCGAGGTCAATTTTCCACAGCTGCGGACAACATCGCAAATCGGGCACAGATTCAATCTTATTTCCACGAACAATCGCCGTCTGCAACTTTGGGCATAATTCCAGTCTTTCCAGAGACACTATAAAATAAAAAAGAAACCATCACCATTCATAGATGAAGAGAAATTAGAAGAGAATAATTTCTTTGAGCGTACCTAACCCAAGGTTTGAGAGGTCCAGATATTCAACTGAATGCAGTGGTTGCGAAGTCCGAGACCTAAGCAGCTAGAGTAAAAAGAAAAGAACGAAAACTACATAAATTACAATCGCTACTAGGGAAATATCACTTCAAGTACTTCTCACCTGGCTAGTGATCCTCATCATATCCTACATGACGGCTTAAGTTGTATAACTTACATTAATCGCACTACAATACAACTGAATACAGAAACCTTCACTTTGTTTGTACTGTGGCGCGCAAACAGTGCACCTTTGTACGCAGTAGGGGTATAGTTGGGATCCAATCGTCTTCTGTGGCGGGAGAGGAAAGCCAAATCTGTTCATTACCAGGAAAAAAAAAACTTCTTAGCTCTTTTTTGTTTTCTTTTTTCTTTCGATTTCCCTAAACCGAAGCTATTCCTTTTTTATTTCAGAGGGCCATTTATTTATTATGCGACACATTTTTCATCCTTTCTTGGCGATAGTAATGACTGATCAGGCATTGCATAACTCTGAACAAGCAAATATTTCCCTACTCGGAAACGTATGTCTTTCCAAATCGAAAAAATTAGGATCGTAAAGCCCCGTTTTTCCCGCTGCAAATATCGGATACTCTAGCAGGTCTCGGTAAAACGGGCGGCGGATGGCGGATGGCGGATGGCGGATGGCGGATGGCGGATGGCGGATGGCGGAT
>Ga0126339_10001607_pt1 | contig 15524 bp, 10 predicted proteins | sample OrbTmetagenome_2_FD_92532 | JGI IMG/M metagenome (GOLD analysis project Ga0126339, IMG submission 92532) | Coral microbial communities from Petempiche,Puerto Morelos, Mexico - Orbicella T R C metagenome | ecosystem: Host-associated > Invertebrates > Cnidaria > Coral | place: Petempiche,Puerto... | reverse complement strand
TCACGAGTATGATTACAGACCGAATTGGACGACACGAAGTCTTATTACCAATTAATCATAAAAATTAAAATTTCCGAGAAAAGAAGAATAGCCAAGTTATGAAAGAAAGGGAAAATTTGCATTAAAATACCTACAAAGGAGATGAAAACATTTTAAGGCCACCGCGTCTTCTACCGGCAATTAGGCGCCAAAAACACAAAAGCGCACGCACGCACGTAACTACAACTTTGAATGTGACTGGTTGATTTAAACTACATCTTTGAATGTGATTGGCTTATTGAACTGTCCGATAACAAACTGTCCGACAACAATTTGGCAAGTGAATTAGTGGAAAATAGGAGTTTTTTAAACCAATCACAATCGTAGGCTCGATTACCAGCCGCTGTTCGGGACCGGACTCGAGAAAGCGGCGGAAATCGAGCCTATCACAATCGCGGAAATCGTAATTTTTATGATTATAATAATAATTCAGAAATGAAATGCTGACTGTGCTGGCACATGTTCCTGATCTGATCGGGTTGTGCTTTCTCATAATCTAGCCACTTGGATTTACATGAAAAAGATAAAGAGAAGTTACAAACTGCTTTTCAACAGTCCCGAGACCCCGCCAAAAGGAAGTGAACTCCGCACCTTAACACAGACCAACAAAGTCCAAGAATTCCAAATCAGTGTCATGGCCACTACGTTCTTGATCATTACACCTAATTGTACCATTCCGGTTCACTTTGGTGGCATATCAGGCCAGTTTGGCCAAGCAATGGTTTGTATTTCGCAGAGACGTAAACAAACCCCAATACCCATGGCTAGACCAAACCAGCCTGATATGCCTCTGAAGCATACTAAAAAAGGTTGCATTAGGTATTTTTACCATACCCAAATTTGGCCTAGTGACCATGATATCCTGGGATATCGGACAGAAGACAGATCTTCTGATTGGTTAATAAAATTTGTTAATTTAGGCACGGTTATCACTGATATGTTGCGTTCAATTTTCCTTACACTCATTTTCACAAAATATCAGCCAGTTCAAATCTTCACTCCAAATATGGCAGATCCATTGCGAGGAGGAAAGAAAGCCCTGCCCTTGAGTAACATTGTGATTAAGGCTGAAAAGGGCCAATGAAGACCTCTTTTAGCATTTTTCACTCTGAGCCCCCAGAGTTTCTCTAAAATCCATGCTTTTAGAGAAATGAAGCACATCATAAATTTTAAAAACCTACCTAAAAGCATTACAATACCATAAATATTACTTTAAAAAATGGGTACAAGTCAATTGCCATAAATTATCATAATATTATAAAGGTTTCATTGAATAATCATAATTATTATTGATAGTCTGTAATACATTATGCTAAATAGATTGAAGTAATTGTCTTTCTAATTCACGGTTGTTAAAGTGTGTATCGAGGTTCTGTAGGTCCATCAGTCACTGTGCAAAATTTGACTCCACTGGGGAGGTCTGGAGGCTGTCGTGCAAATATCACTCTGATGTCCGTGTGAAGATACAGTCGTCCTGACTTGGAACTAACAAATCTAAAATACAAAATTAAAGAAGATTTTATGGTAAGCTCTTGGCTTTAACAACAATGGGATAAACTGCCTTGTGTAAATAAACAAATTTACATGACTGTATATAATCTGGTTGTTTACATGCAACCAAAACAAAATCCAGAAGAAAGCTTACACCAGTCTGAACATCATCCGAACGTGAATAATTTCACAACCTACTGAACTGACTCAACTCATTAAAACATTCATTCCAAGGGGCCTCTAATACCACTACCAGACACTAAAAGAACCATTAAAGTAGTGCCTACGAGTGTTGTACTGAGTATTGCACAAAATAATCAAGACATTTTGTGACTTTTTGACAGAAATCCACAAAATTACTGGGAAAAAAGAACATCATTTTGTAATGAAACCATTGCAACATTTCACGACTGATGATTTCATCATTTCAAATTTTAATGGTCTGAGCAAAAAATATTTCTGTCAGTGATAACAACCTTTTGTCTTTTCGTCTAAAGAAAGGAATAGTTTGCTTGCTTTTTCATGTGGCAAGGAGCAGAGTTTGTACAATTCCACTGAATCAAGCAATAACCTCCTTTCCTTTGTACACTATTATTCCTTTCCTAAATCATTTATAATGGTAACAGGACTGAGTGGAGTCCAATTCAGTCTGTAATCATACAAGTGATTAACAAAATCGGATGACTGCAAAGCGGGAGTCTGATTTGTCAATCACAAGTATGATTACAGACTGAATTGGACGATGCGAAGCCCTGTTATTAATTAATCAAAACTATGACAAAATTTGAGAAACAAACAAACCATCGATTGAGCACTCAACGATTAAATGTCGTTATGAATGCTGAAAAACTCAGCAGTTTACTCAACAAAGTGCACCGCAACAGCACATGCAAAGTGACGCGTACTGTCCAATTACAAGCATGACGTGTACACTGTCCAATTAATGCTCAAATCAGGTTGCTGATAGCCAATCACGTTCAAGAATTTTGTTACAGTTTTGATTACAGTAGAAATAGGTTAAGCTTACCTCAAGTGAATTAGATAGTGTAGAGAATTTTGATCCTGAAACAAGACATTAAAAAACTTTTTATATTTCTATGGATTGATTTGTCAGTCTAAGTTACAATAATACATAACAATATGCTGTGCCTTTGGCACAAATTGCTAACCTACTGACTACAATTGTTGATTAAATTTAATCTAATCAGCGAGTGTAGTCATGCCGTGTAGATTAAATTACAATAAGTAAGAAAAGGAAAATCGTTCTTAGAAAAATCAGTTCCAGTGGAACAAACTCATTGACAAACAGTTGGTAATCAATGCTTTGAATCACTACTCTGTGAAAACCTCCTTAGCTCCAGCTAAACTAGCCTGCAAAAAGGCTCCTGGCGAGGATGGAAAAAAATTTCAGCAAGCGCGAAACAGAACAATTCGGAGTGCAAAGCGATTGGGGCAGGGACAGGGGCTTCGTTCGGGCTCACCAGGAGCCTGTTTGCAGGCTACAGCTAGACGTTTCACCATTTTCTCAGATCATTAAATGTGCACAATGAAATGTAATACTAGAAGTGAATGAAATGGTGGAGGGCCTTTTGTGTTGAAAATGAGGTGTGCTGAATTACATACCTCTTTTGATTGGCAAGAATGTCTCCAGACTGAAAATGTTCTTTGCCTGAGAAACGTCTGTGCCTTAGGAGGCATATCACTGAAGTCATACAGCACAACAAACATTTTAACTACAGTTTTGTTTGGGTTGAACACAGTCTGAAATCACACCAAAATTTAAATAAAGAGGTTATTAATTAAAATACAGAATAACATTCTAGTCCAGGTGCAGTACCACAAACTAAATATGATCCTGGTTATAAAGCTGGTGTGCGAGTAATATGTGAGTCGTTTACAAGTCTGATGGTTTAAAAACTACTGGTGTAAGGTTACCCAGAATCTCTTAAATGCAGACACTTCCTTTGAAGATGAACAGATTAAGTGCTGGTCTTGAATGTGTTCATGCATCTTAGGGAGATTTTACTGAATTATTCGGAAGCAACTTACATGTACAATCTTCATCCTTTGGCAAAACCTTGAAATTATGTCAAGTCTTAATTAGTTACATGTACAGAGTTACTAATTAAAAGTTACTGTCTCACTGTGATTCTTCCCAACACAGGCCTTTGGTGTGCTGTTACCTGCTTGAAAGCAGTGTTCAAAGTACATTGGCTGTACATTGTAGAGTTAAACTGGAAACTGGACTTATCATGTAAATTAAAGCCATGATTGTTGTTAGCTCTTTTAAGTTGCACTATGACAGCAGTTCAGTGGCTTACCAGCTGTACAGTTCCCTTGGTGGGTACATGGTATCCTTTCCGGCTGATTCTTGGATCATCTAAACTGATGTAGCCCTAGAGAACATAGTTATAACAAGTCAGAGTCTTAATACCTCAACTGACGATGTACATGTACAGCTACACTGTAACTCTTAAACTCAGCACAAATCTGGTCACTTAACTTGCAAAAGCTCCCCTCAGTCCCCTAGTTAAATCACCATTAAAAAAAAAAACTGACTGTATAGTGTTTGCAAGATAATATTACAGTTAAGGTTCAGAATTTTGATAATAATTCATCATGTCCTTGTCCTTGAGATTCTGACAATATTATTCTAGAATGACTCACCATATACATATACATGTAGTATACAAAATTGTACACTGAAGAAGCTAAGCTCACCAAATAAGGAGATGGAGCATTGTCATCAGAGAGACTGAAAAAATACGCCTTGACAGGTAGCATGACATGTGCTGGACAGAAACAACCACCGGCACCTAACTCAGCTGTAAAACCCTGTGTACAGCAAGAACAGAGGAAAAAGTTCAATTAAACTCATCACAAATAGATGAGCTTGGGAACTGGTGCCTTAAAGGTTAGCGGGGTGCCAAAGCCATAAGCCGCTAGGAGGTATCCATGGCAACCATGGAAAGCAGGAACCACCCAATGAGTGTCCGCTAACCGGCACCGTCACACTGAAAGAAATTCAGTGGAAACTACTTACCTGAAGAATACTTACCCTGGCCAAGAACAAAACGGAAGGAGGAGAGGGTGTAAGAATCCGCAATGATTCGCGAGCAAAGCAGTGCAACTGATCCGCAACAATCAGCAGAATACACTACAACAATTATGCAATGAACCATAAACCCCTGCAAAACCCCTGAGGGCCGTCCCACAGGTCACATACTCCCAAACAGGGAAACCGCTGGCTGCATAAACTCATATTTAACTTGCCTAAATGATATTAGCTGGATGGGCATGCTAGCTGGCTGCATTAGCTTGAGTTTAATCTTGGCTAAATGATATTTAGCCACATTAAAAAGAAAAAAAAAAGAGAAGATTCAGGCTAGAAAATTCATTTTACTCTATTTATAAAATTATTGAGCAAGTCTACTTTTAATTGATTATTAGCAGTTTCTATTTCTAACAGCTTACTATTAAATCACAACTAAGTATTATTGACAGGAAATCAATGGACTTCATGTTGTCAGTACTCACCACTGCCTGGGTAAGTGACCTAAGACTTAAAAAATGCATAAAAAAATGTACAATTTTTATGTACTAACCCAACACACCAGAATGAACATTACCTCAACAGTCCCTAATGGCTCCATTCTACCATTTAAAACTGACTCCTGGAAAATGACAGACATATCAATATGTAAGCATGACTAGAATGAACATGAAAATGAAATGAAAATGTACATTGCATCATATTAATCCTTCTAGAAATAAAGCCAAATACTTAAACAACACAAAAAGAAGTCCACAAGAGCATGATTAGTATTTGGAAAGTTTCAAATATTCTGACTGCACCATCTTGGCCAAGTACATGTAGCAGCCTCATTGTAAGTCCAGGCAAAATGCTCACTGTACTGAATGGGAAGGACAGGCTTGTCATGTCTCTTGTGCTGTTGGCTGATATCATTACATTTATTTATTGGATAAATTTGTGTCAAATAGAATGCTACTTAACTATTTAATGATATCTTATGTACAACATATTTCAACAATGAAAGTAACTGTGATAGAAGAATTGGAAAGAATGTCTTTTAATGTTGTCTTACTTCATCACAAGCCTTCTCTTTTCATGGTCTTTTGGAAGTGACATTTTAATTTTGTAAAAGTTACTTGTCAGTAAACATGCGTGCCAGCTGATTACTTTACCTCAAAGTTTCCAAGTAGACTCTGTGTTGTGGAAGCTGGTGCACTTTTACTGAGTATGGAGGTTAGGTCTTTGTTGCTGGACCTCTTTGGAAGGCCACTTAAGTTGTAAAAAAGAAGAAATTGACTTGAAGTTGGTTTAAGTTACTTCTGTCACTAAAAATTATGCATTAATAATTAACAACGATAAGTCCTAGCCAGAGCTGCGACTTAAAGTTGCCAGCACTTGTGCTAACTAAGTTTCTCATGATTAAGAATGAACAAATTGTGTTCATTTTACGAGTAAGTAACTTACTTAGCTAGTTCTCTGTCATCATCCTCAATATCCAAATCTGTAGCTGAGCGCCGAAGAGGAGCCTGATGACAACACACAAAGTTGAAAGGAGCCAAGCATTTCAGAATGAGTTTAATGACACAGTATTAAGCCAAGAGATCGAACTGAAGGAAATTAGGAAATTAGAGAGGAAGAATTTCAACACAGGGGGAGACCAGCTTACTGACCGGGCTTGAAGACACAGGAAGGCCTGTTCTTGAATTGAAGATCGGACGAGTACCAGTGCCTACATGCCGACTTTGAAGTGTTTGGAGGACTCCTTTAGGAATTGTGATGTTCGCAGAGGTTTGATACTGCTTGGAAAGTTTCTTGTGATCACAGTTCTGTTAAGTTGAAGGAAATCGTAAAACCAGCTACAAACTGTAAACATGTGAAACATGAATGTACAATTATTATTCAAAAGGCTTAAAAGCAATCTACATTTCTTGAGGCTTCAGGCTCCTACAGCAGTTTGATACAAGTAGTTCAAGATTACAAAGATAAGGCACTACAAAAAATTTTTCTTAGCAAATTTTGCCTGTAGCTTTTACCAGCGAATTTTTCCATGTACAGGGTGGATAACACCTGGATTTCTCTTTCAAGAGTCTCTACATAGTGTTTCCTTTTTTGTTGAGCAATTATTGCTGGATTGTAAGTGGAAGACTGTAATGCAGAGTACCTTACTTACCTGCTTTGTTTCTAAATTATGTACAGGTTGATGTATTTTGCTGCAGTTGTTTTGATTTGTCTGCCCATGTAATTTTGCATCATTGGTTCCTTCACTAAGACTGCGAAGTTTCAAATAACTTGCTTTTAGACTGTCCTGGGAGATCTTTGGAGAAATCAATAAATTCTCATCACAGTTTCTTGAAACTTGTTCAGCCAAAGTTCGACTTGTTGAAGGTTTTGAAAAGTCTAAATTCTTCTCTTTATTGGTAAGATTATTTTCATTCAAAGTCTGCAAATGATGGTTAGCTTCAAGATCTTTCATACACGACTTCTTCTTTAAGGGAGATCTCAGCAATTCATCATTTGAGATTGTGTTCTCCTTAACATTCTTGTGTTCTTTTTGTTCCTGTTTGTGGCCAGCACTGAGGAGATTGATCTTAGATGCCAAAATCTCATCCGTGAAGTTGAAGATGTCACATCTTGGTAAGGACTGAACACTGACTCGCAGCACTCTGTTGCTATGGAGATTGGCCAGTGGAAAGACATGAAAGTCAGGATCTTTTACAAAGCTACTTGGTGGTAGTTCCTCCCCAGTCTCACATATCCTGACAACAAAAAGTGAAAGAAAAAACAAATTCTCTTGTACTTTGATAATCAAGGCTGAAAAATAATTTTTATTATGTAACAGGACATGTGCCCAAGAGACAGTCAGTGACCCCAAAGGGTGCTTGAACCCAAACTGCCTTATCAAGATGCCAATGGGCCAGTTAAATGATCTACAGGCATGATCTCCACATGGACGTTGTAAATAGACACTGTTAAAACAAAAAAACATACATACATACATACATACACACACACACACACACACACACACACACACACACACACATACATACATACATACATACATACATACATACATACATACATACATACATACACACATATACTTTATTTAACCTCGAATTTACAGAGTAGCTTGTGAGCTAATATCTTCGAGAGAAATAAAAATATTGGAAAGAAAAAGTAAATAGATAAAATAAAATAAAATGAAATACAATTACAATTCTATATCATTTATTTATACCATTAACAAACAATGCAGACAGGCTTCCGGTCATGACCAAGAGGATCAAAAGGGACACAATGAGCACTTTCCATTTATGTGGAAAACCCAGTGAGAATCTTCTGCCAAATGCACAGTAAACATTTTCAACAAAGAGGATGAGATGAGATGAGATGAGCGTTAGGGGTGTAACGATTCATATCCCTTGCGATTTGATTCAATTTCGATTATTGCCCTTCGATTTCGATTATTTCAATTCAATTATGCAAAATAGTAATGTTGTTTAATTCTTACAACATGATACACAATGTAGACAGCATACAGCCCTAAACCCTCAATTTTAGGATACAATGAGCGTGTCGCACACGGTTTGCCTTATTTGGAAATTCTCAAGGGGTGTTAAAAAGGCAACATTTTTACCACACAACACAAAATGGCACACAAACTGCAAACGTCTTTACTCATCATTCAAAAACGCACTTTTTAAAGAGTTCTGGATTCTGATTTCACCATATAATAACTCACTGAGGGCACTCTGAGAAAGGTATACAAACAATCGAACCAAAATCGAAACCTGAAATCAAAGAATTGTGAATCGAACCAAATGGTCATAATCGTGATTAATCGAGAATTCAATTAATCGTTACACCACTAATGAGTATGCACCATTTGACAACATTCCAGTAGAAAGGTAGGTTAAGTCTGTATACAGGCCAAGTGGTCCATCAGGCCGGAGCTTATCCCGGTCTCCATAGCATATAGCGACTAGGAGTGTTTCTACTCCCCCTGGATGGGATGCTAGTCCATTGCAGGGTTACTCCCAGCATTAAATTTGCCGGTACCCATTTATACACCTGGGTGGAGAGAGGCACTGTGAGAGTAAAGTGTCTTGCCAAAGAACACAACACAATGTCCCTGGCCAGGGCTCGAACCTGGGCCGCTCAATCTGGAGACGAGAGCACTAACCATGAGGCCACCGTGCCTCTCCCAGTAGAAAGGAGCTCTGTCCAATTTCATTTCCCATTGCTCCATATTTCAACTAGGAAGGGGCATGGGAATAGTGTGAAAAAGCAAAATAATGGTACTTAAAGGAGAAGGTCACTCCAGAAAACTTATTTTGTTGTCAGTGCTAATAAAAACCTTGCACTTAGTTTAGTCATTCACTGAAGTTTAAGACTCCAAAGTGCAGGTTTCCACATGAAATTTGTCTCCTAAGAAGCCCAAAATTTGACATCATTGTTGCCATTTTGAACAGTACACAGCAGCCAGGCCGCGTTTCTGTGACCTAGCTCATTCTGTCCACGACATTTTGTCCAAATGGCTTCTGACAAGCCTTTTAACTACCACTCTGGGATATGGCTGCTCTGAAGCTCTATTATTTCGGGCCAAACATGCTCCAAACTCCAAAAAATGAGATCAGTGAAGATAGGGAAGTGGATAATCGCTTGGAAAAAAACACATTTTGCTGACCTTGTGAAGGATGCAAAGTAAGTTGCAGGTTTTTCTCCTTCCTGTCAATTTCGAGTCGGACAGAATTACGTCACATAAACACGGTCGGGCTGCAAAGTACAGTTTAAAATGGCGGCCTCCAAAGTCCCTTCTTTCAAGATGAATTTCTTATGCAAAGCAGGCAATGTAGAGGCTGAAACTTCGGTGAATGAAAAAGCTGAATGTTTACTTGCTGCAGGGCAGGGCTTCAAGTAACAGCCGGTCAACGGACAATGTCCGGTCAAAAATAGGTTTTGTCTGGTCAAATCCTTGGATGGCCGGACAATTTGTCCGGTCGTTTATGCTGGTAAGGAAAAAATCTAGTAAATCAAAAATCTAGTAATCATTTAATAAATGATTTGTGATAGTCATAAAATTTCCAGCTATTGCTGCAAATTTTTGCACAAATGTGATACTGATTTTGCTGTACCATGCGTTCCACTTTTCCAGCATTGAGATTGATGCTCATGTACAATAAATGCTTTGAAAATTTACTTGTTTGATATTTAAACATCATGTGAATGGGGGAGGGGTCACTTTTATAGTGATAAGACGCAATCGATGTCTGACTGGCCAAAAATGGGATATGTCCGAGCAAAAATAGATTTGACTGGACAATTTGACCAGCACCAGCCGGAAATTATTTGAAGCCCTGTAAGGGAAGACAAAAAATAAGCCTTTTAGAGTGACTTTTAACAGTAATTTTCTGATTTTTCCAGTAAAAACATAGGAAAGGGAAATTATTAAATATTATGCCTTGAGCTGAAGTTATTCCCTAGATTTTTTTCTGAAACATGTCTACCGGAAATGCTAATTCCCGCCACAAAAAAAGGTTTTTCCATACAAATTTGATGTGTCCAGTATAATTAATTGAAACTGTATTCAATTTATTAGCTGTATCAAATGGGTCATGCTTCAATACTGACCTATAGATGACATGAGAAGGAATAGCTCCTTTACTTCGACTTAACCAAGCACTCAGCTGAGAAAAATGAATGTGCGACCTGATTGCTTGGATCAGCATGCCTCCATTACAGCCATGAACTTCTGCTCTGTTTGTAGATGAACATAAAGACATACAGGCAGTTGTAACATCATTGAATTATACAGAAACTATATAGTATGTAGTCATGTAACCTTACTGGTTTTAAAATTTATTTCATATTTAATTGTATTCTTTTTCTGGAACCACCTTCTTGCGAGTATAGCACTGTAATGCCAGCCTACTTGTACACATACAAGTATTTTAAAGGCTTGTTATGGTGCATTTCAGTCAAACTTTAGGATAAGATTAGAGGACAGCTGATATTTAGCTGGTATCAATCAGTCAGTGATTGATGATCTCATCTCACCCACTCTACCAATTGATATAAAATCATCAAACATGTCTCAATTCCTGACAGCTGCACACTGCAAACTGGCAGCTTTCTTGTGCTAGCCAGGAAACATCAGATTTACAGCCGCATTATTCTCTCTGGTATGATCTATATTGCATTTACTGAACAAATTCACCACACAGTCACATTGTGTTATTATTTATAACCAATTACATGGCTTACCCATCAACTGCTTCAACTGTCCATCTTTCCAGTAAAATCAAACTGTCATTAGTAGGTGCTTGCGTCATTACAGTTATCACCATGGGCGAGCTGTTCTGCCACAACACATTCATCTTCTCTTTCCTTTCAAGCACTTTCTGACACTGCATGATTGCACCAAAAAAAAAAAGGATTGTAGAAAAATATCAGACCTCCATTTTCACCTTTTCAGCATCAATTTTACTATTCTTGTTTCTACTCTACTTGTTACATAACCCCAATTGTCAAGAAGGAGCCAAGAAACACACAAATGTCTCTAAGGAAAAATGTCCCTTGGATTGGCCACATTCTACATATATCTACTCACGTCAGTAGGTTGCGACATACCCAGTGAGGTTGCCCCAATGGTGTAGTGGATATCACGCCCTACTTAAGTATGTGGGGAGACGTGGGTTTGAATCCTACTTGGGAAAAAAGTTTTTCCTTCATTTCAGAGATGCGTGTAGAAAGCCGCTTGTAAGTTATTTAATATGCCTTTCTATGTCAGCATCAATCTAAATCCCTACAGCTGTAACATACAAGATGTGAAGACAAAAACCTGAACTATAAATTAACTGCTACAAGGGGATCCAAAAAACCCCTGACCATCACGATTCTGGAGGAAATGCTCTTGACTAGAAGCTGTGACTGACACCCGAGTGTTGGTCAAAGCTGAGTTCTGTTTACACCGGCCATGAAGTAAAGAATACAAATTAATGTACAAATTATTTACAAGCCAGACAAATTTTCAACTGCAGCTGTATTTTACTAATTCCACTGAATTACATTGCACATCCTTGCTGCGCAATTATACCTACAAATGTGGTAAGCATGCCCATACTATTAGTTTTTTTTTGGAAGGTGGAGGGGAGGGGTTGTGGATTGTTATGCTTACTTCATTTCGGTTTTCTATATTTTAGGGGCAGTTTTAAGAAAACAATTATTCGATCCTCTTGCATTTGTTAGATATGAGATGATTATAGGCAACTCGGTGCTCCAGGCCTCGCTGGCTATCTATCATCTTGTATCCAAGTTAAATACATGTATGCATTAAGTATTTTGTTCAGTTTATGAATTGGAGTATATACAGGCACTACTAACACTGTTTCTGAATCAGTCTATTTTAAATTAATTTTTTAGCCATCTGTCCACAATAGGCAGACTTCCATAGCTTGTGGGAAGGGGGATGCAGATGCACCTGTCCCACCCCCCTCTCTACGGACCTGCACTATCTCATATTGCTCACTTCACAGTTGTAAATAGCACTTGTGACTGACCAGCTGCCACTGACTTCATAGCTTAGTAATATTAAGAGCATTTGCACCACAATCACAAAGGAATTGCCTTTTATTAAAATATTTAAGTTTAATTTGCTTAAATTCAATCAACTGATCAGTCAGTCAATAACTTTTATGAACATGCAGACAGTGCACTTACACTATTGACTCCTTGAGGATCACACACATGAGGAATAACACTAAAAAGAGACAAACAGTGGGGCCCCTCAACTCTTCCCTTGTCAGAGTGCTGGGGAGTCCGTCCTTCTATGATAAGCATTCCTATGTGAACAAAGAACTCTCTGGCTTGCATCTCACACTCCATCTCCTCTGCAACCTCACTTTCTGGTCCTGCTAGAACTTGTGATTGACAGCAAAAATGAACTTACTTCATTGACTGGAAAAACTTAATCTGCTATACGATAGGATTATCTTAGTTTATTAGAGTTGGCTGCTACACATACTAATGTGAAACACAAAGATAAATGAAACGCAAAGATAAAGTACATTTTGCTTCTCAAGAAAATGTTATTTACTGTGTTAAAAAGTCAAAATTATGCATGTCTGTAACCATGACAACATGAAAATCTTCACATGTAAAAGATCTATAAAAATGGTATCTTCACTTCTGGTGACAAAGAAATCCAATTTTAGGAACAAGAAAAATCCTGGTTTTTCATCAATATCTATATAACAGAAAGAAATTTCCAGTACTGTATTGGAGACTAGCATGTGTTGGCATGGCCAAATACATCACTGTTCACAGACTAAAGACTGATGGAAGTATTACTGAAAATGAAATATCACCTCTTTCCCAAAAAGAGATCACAGTTTTTGAAAAATGCTAATGACTTTGACCTTTGTACCCTTAAAGCCTATCTTATCTAAGATTACAACGTTACATAATTTCAACAGTGCAAGTGTTTCTTTCTCCATGTTCTCAGCACTGTATCTTGCAGCTTTTTATTTAACTCTCTCTAATGTGTGAGCATCATGTATATGTGCATATATGAGAACATATTACTGTAGTGTGATCTGAAACTTGTTTTGAAAGGTGTCTTTCTCATGTGTGCATAATGAGCCAAATATCAATGGCAATATCTATTGAATATATCAGCTACTAGCATGGTCTATCTACATGGTTTCAGGCAAATCATTACTGTAGTCTCTCTATTTTTTCATAAATAAAGACGATTCGTTCCATTGAGGGTGCTAGAAATATCAAAATCCAATACGATGAAAATAATTACACGGTCCTCAAAGATGATATGCTCAAAACACCAGCGAATAAACACATCCTTGAAGACATAAGGATAAAGGATATTTCATGCAAGAGAATGCTGTTGTACCTGCACATTTACATAGAAGTATCACGACATATTTTATACGTTTACAGTGAAGTGCTATTCTGGTATTCTAACAATGCCATGAATAACACAAAGTACACTGTGATTTCATGGCTCATGCCATACATAAATCTTAGAGGAGTAAGCTTAATTGGTTGCGAACACAACGTATCAACTTCGGGTGTTTCTGACTGTCAAGGAATAAGCATAGGCTTAAACTTAGGTCGAAATATATTCTCACCAGTTGGTTAATCGTTCGAATGTAAACTGGCTTTCTTTAAGTTATTTATCCGGCATTGAAAATGCTACAATTTCTTATGCGAGATCTAGCTTTTAAATGTATTTAAAAAGGCAAATGCAGGCTAAAAGTATTCATGTGAAAAACACGTCAGCAATTGCCCTAGAATACCATCAGTCGCTTACCTTCGCCCGGCTTCATCGTCTTCCAAGTGAGTTGACTATAGCAATCTCTTCATTTTGTTAACAGTGTAGCAAAGGCCAGGGCAAAGGCAATGTTTTGTCTTTTATACCGGCTTTGGAAGAAGATTAATTTCTGAATCAGCGATGAAAAAACTTTTTTGTTTTGCGCTCAAATATTATGGAGCCAAACAACTGATTCCAGTGGTTTTTATAGATTTGATTGGCTCGCGTCACTGCGAAGATTCTGTCATCAACAATAGCTCGTTCACGTGCCGGAAGTGGAGTTTGAAAAGTAGCTAAAATAGTAACTCGTGCCGTTTGTTATTTGAGGTTACTGAGCCAATAAACAGAGAATAACTAACTGTTCACATGTCTTCTCAAAATTCCTAGCAACCCATCAAGAATATTTATCAAGCATGTTTGAGAAAAAGAATGTTTTGTGAGATGTGGTAACGGGGATCCATGATTGCGTTACCATAACGTGTTGATTATTCATTTCCGGTGACCTAATCTCGTTCCAGGGTCTTCTCGGTTGTGATGGCGAATTTGGCTTCAAAATATTGAATACAGTGTAGTCTGTTCAGTTCAAACTCTTTTTTCTTTTCGTCTTTCAAGTGGATTGTGGAAAATCAGGAGCCCATGACCCTCAGGCTCCTGTAAAAAATTCCAATAAGGTATCTGCTTGCTCTCGTTTGCTACTCGGATTTAATTAGGCTTATCTTGAAATTCCACGAACCGGAGAGGGGATACGAAAGAGTAGACATATCTGTGCTTGTCTGAATCGCCTGCAAATTAGCATAAATGACAACTTAGCATTTAGCGACCATTTATTAGCGAATATTGGCAACTTCACTGGGAAAATCGCGGGCTCATTCTGAAACTGTTTATGGTTCCCAGTCCCTTCTTGCACCATGTTGTGCAACTAGCCCCTGATGGTTTATCGGTGGCCACCCCGTATATGTTTCCGCGCTGCGCACGTTTCTCTCTCTTTTGGTCTTTACATTCGAAGGCAAAACCATGCCGGTTAGTGGTGAATACTTTTCCCTTCATTGCACCTTTCCTAAGGGACGTCAGACATTCAGATTACATCAAAATTTGCTTTACTGTGTCATCGTCCAGTACCTGAGATAAAACAACGATATAACGTTGTGTTCACGCGAGTGAATGGTGTTAAAGTTCTTGCCTTAGAAAACACTTTCGTTTTCGATCTTAGGCCAAGTCTTGACCTTTCGTGGAAAACTCTGGAGCGTTCCTATTTTCTTACACAAACATTCAACTTGGTCCATTGTAATGGACGTTTTGGTAAAGCAGTCTGCGAAAAATTGAATCCAGACAGATTTTTTGGGTCGAAGTCAAGATTTACAATTACTTGTAGTAGTTGAACTTAAGCTTAACTTCCCTCATTTGTTGAAGTTCTGCTTTCTGTGCAAGGCATCGAATACTTTGATAATGGTTAAAATCCTGCATTTAAAGAGTAGATGGCAACACTGGCTCGACAACTAGCTTAAATGAGTAGTTATACACACTGCAGCGTCTTGTTAGTCTGAATGATTATAAGGAACTTTGTGGCTTTTTAGGTTCAGTTGGTGGCTTGTGCACATTAATTTGTTAGTAGTTGAAAATGTGGATTTC
>Ga0126339_10001606_pt1 | contig 15530 bp, 6 predicted proteins | sample OrbTmetagenome_2_FD_92532 | JGI IMG/M metagenome (GOLD analysis project Ga0126339, IMG submission 92532) | Coral microbial communities from Petempiche,Puerto Morelos, Mexico - Orbicella T R C metagenome | ecosystem: Host-associated > Invertebrates > Cnidaria > Coral | place: Petempiche,Puerto... | reverse complement strand
CCCAGCCCCTTAGAAGATTTTGAAAAATTAAAGTAGCTAAGAAGTCTTTTCCTTCATTCTGAGTCGAAATATGATGCTTTAAAAGTAACCCTAAAGTAACCATTAAACCCACTGACTGGAGAAATGCTGGCTGTGCATAAGAATTCCTACTGCTGAAAAGTGGTCGAAGCAAGTGCAAAGCATACAAGGAGTAAATTATATCCAAAGAGATACTTAATTATATCTGTACTTGACTAAAACAGCAAGGAACCTTCAATGCGTGAGAAATAATCGTTTCAGCGTGAGAGCGCAAGATTGAATTCGTTTGCGTGAACCTCATGTTCAATGCGTGAGACTTGAGAGCACTGTGTCGGTTTTTTTTTTTAATAAACAAAGGTATTACGATGTGTTATACATGTAGCTTCGTTTTAATCGAAAAAGGTCAAATTTCCTGACACAACTCCGCTGAGACGAAATTCCGACAGGCGACATAAGAATCTTGCGAAATGCCGACATGGCTGGTGGCGAATTTCAGACAGGGGACATGGGTACCCCCCCTAACAGGGCCTCGTGGAAATATACGAAGGTTTTGAAAATCACCGAATTTAATCTTCAAAGGACAACAACACAATCTGTAAAAATCATTCGTACCTCTCAGGTTAGGAAGTCTTCCTCGCTTTATTTATTTATTTATTTATTTTTTTTGGCGTATCGCCCTTCGCGACAAAAGCTCGTGCAATTCTTTTCAACTGATTTGTTGAAATCAACAAGTTTCATTTTACGAACACCTCTCTGATTGGTTGGACTAATTGAATAAATAAAAGGTGTTGGAAGAGGTGGCAATAAAAAACCCAAGGATCCGGACAGCCTGTTTCTCCCCGTGCCACAATAATAGCCACCAAAACCCACTAAAACCGCAGCTACCAGGCTACACACGTAGATGTAACTTACAGCACTTAGAGCAAAAAATTAATTAATTATTGGAAAAAATTGTTATTAAACAGCTACTAGAGACAGGAAATGGCTAATCCCAATAGAACAATTTAGATTGAGGTGATGTTCTAACCACAGACAAATGGTGCAATGAGTATTACAAACATTACACTGTATAAGGCACCTTTTCTGAAGCTGTGGCTAGTCGTGTTCCCTGTAAATTCATCGCAATGCAACTCAAAGCAGCTTCATGGGCTGCAATCTCCTGTGGAGCTCGCTCAGTGTTGGCCAGGTCCACAATCTGTACATGTCCGGTCTTACGTGCAGGAAATGCTAATAAAGAGTTGTTACTGCTTGGACATAAGACACAGAGGCCTACAATGTAAACATTCAAATAAAAAATTAATTATGGCATATCTTAAACACTCACAAATTACTAGGTTATTCAGTGGAAAGTTGCATGATTACTGGTTTATGTACATGTAGTTTTAGAAATAATTTTTTTTTTTTTTTTGCAGAAATTTGTCTGTGACTGGTCATTTGACTGGTTTGTGTTGTGCATGACCACAGGTAACCAAAGTGACCTATCAGGAAGCTCTGAAATCCACAAAATAAGATTATACAATAATTTTGCACTTCTTCTACAAATCGTGCATATTAAATAATTGTTTATAGTCAGCAATACAATCCCAGCAACAAATGCCAGAATTGACTGCTTTACAAGGCCATCGTTTCTAAACAGACATGGAACTCCTCTGAATTGAATTTGAGATCAATACAAATGCTAAGAGAAGTTACCTTGGCTACCTGTGGTAAAACTCATAAGCATGTATAACATTGTAAATCCTCTTGGTTGTCTCCAGGGACTTTTGTTTTTCAGGAGATTATTTACTTCAAGCATGTCTGAGGCAGGATTTCCCATGGCTTGTTGTCTATTTGCCAAGGGTTGCCAGCATCAAAGTTTGTAAAGCAAGATCTGATTTTAGAGGGGTGAAATTTGTCTTGAAATTGGCCGCCATCCTTTCCTGCATGTGAGTTGACGTGTGGATGTTTCGTGGTCTACTTACATATAACAACAATAAACTCATGGCACTGAAATTGCAAGAGTATCAGTAGAGGATATGTATTCATCAAATTTACTGATGCAGAGAGTCCCAAAGATAATGACCAACAAGTAGTGATCGACTGGTAGAGAGATTTGTGATCCACATTACTTTCAACTGATTTTATTTAAAATCAGTATGATTTGTAGTGTTTCGAACTTCTGGAATTAGAGGCCAGTTGTATGAAGAATGGCACACACTGAATGAAAATGGATTAAGTCCTTTTTTTGCACAATGGAACTAACAAACTTGGCTATTCAAAAGTGAAGTCAACCTATGGTAACTGTTTCTAGTTGCCTAAACAGATCACAATAGGAGCCCTAACCCCACTAAACTTGTTATAGTTATCACTATCGAACATTTTTGTATGAACTAATTTTTGTGTGTATACTATATCACTCCTACTGTTCCAGTAACTTACGCATCTTACCATGAATATGATCCAAACAATCAACTAAGTTAACTAAACCAGCGCATTCTGTTTAACTCATTCTATCTCATGATATTCTTTACATAATACTCTCACGAAGCATTTACAGCAGAGAAGTTTACCACATCTCGTTAGAAAAGACGCAAAAAGTACTTTCTGGAAAAAAAAAAGGATGCCATCATGGAAACTAATATTTCTTTTCCAAAAATTTCACGCAGTAGAACTTTATAAGAAATAAACTCAAAAAAGTTATAGCGCAACAAAAAATTATGTCAAACTACTCTGCTGTTCCAATTTGACGCTGAAACAAACCATTTGTCTTGATATACGAGCAAATGTATCTCGCAAGCAGAACGGAAGTCGATTTTTTTTTTTATGAGACGTAAACAGAAGTATCGTATTACAGTCACCATATATGCAAATTTAGAGTCAAGCTTTTTGACCTCAACGAAAATGTAGCCTGCGTCGTAGACAGTCTAAACCGCGGGTATAGGTATAGGACTATATCGGGGATTTTATGACACGTCCAGCTGCAACGCAGGCTACGAAAACGCTGCAAAACATTTACATCTACATTTGGATTCCTGCAAAGTCACCGAGCCCATAGGCGACCCAAGCCCACAATGCGAGGAGTTATCTTTTTTTTTTTTTTACTTTTATGCGAACGTTCAGCAAAACGTGACAAGCCTATCACATATACGGCACATAACGACCGAAACGTGACTCTCGCCATGCAGCTTGTGAAGGTGTTGTGTTACAACGGTTTGAATTTGTAAAGATTGTATGGGAACGCAACGGTTTAATTATTCAATTATAAAATCTACTAATAATCTGTTGCTATGTTGTATTCTTTGTTGTTTGCCAGCTCCAGGTTTCCACTACTAACCTACATTGTACAGAACGATGACTCACCAGAATCACGTTAGATCGGCCTGAGGAGCTGGCAAACAACAAAGAATACAACATAGCAACAGGGTGAGTAGATTTTATTCACAAAATATAAGAATAATTGACTTTTCAAGCAAAACCGTTGTGTTCCCATACAAACCTTTATAAATTCAAACTGTTGTTACACAACACCCGACCTCCATACGCTGCATGGCGAGAGTCACGTTTCCCGTAGTCAAATTCGGTCATTATGTGCCGTATATGTCATAGGCTTGTCATGTTTTAGCTGAATGTTCGCATAAAAATAAAAAAAAGATAACTCCTCGCATTATGAGCTTGGGTCGCCTGTGCCCAGCCCACACATACATGTAAGCTCTACGCCACGTAGGATTACTGAATACAAATAAGCAATCCGAATAAACGAGATGCCCAGGGCAAAACTGGCAATCGGAAGGGTATGTAACTATTTAGTTGGCCTCGAATTTCTATTATACTTCTATTATACCTTCCAAGTTGTTTTCTCCCAAAATCCATCTTTAGGATCTTTGAAATTGTTTTCAATTTGTCGTAGACGAGAATTTCGGCCAGTTCGAAGCGAATTTAATTGATTGTGCTAAAATCGTCATGCAGGACATATTATAACTGGAGTGTATTTTTGACCTTGAAATGTTGCTCGAAGATGGTGAAATGCGAACTCGTGGTTGGGAGACCTTGAAATGCCACTCGAAGATGGCGAAACGCGAACTCGTGGTTACAAGAACCTTGAAATGCTGCTAGAAGATGGCGAAACGCGAACTCGTGGTTGCAAGGACCTTGAAATCAAGAATTTCATGTACCTGACACCACCTAGGCTTGATTTCCAGTCTTTTAGTGAGGCCGCGTTCCTTGCCCCACATTACCCGAGACCACCGTGTGCGCCTAGTTTCATCAAATCGAGAACGCTTCGCATACTACCGACACAGTTCTTACTTTTTTGAAATTCCTTGTATGTATACACACGGGGAATCCTAGGATGCCTCCTCGGTTTTGGCCTCTGGGCCAAAACCCTACGGGGGCAATAACACTGGACTAATCTCTTATCCCAACCTTACCCCTAACCTCAAGAGCCCCGTGAAACCTACGGCAGCCCAGAAGGGTCACCTACCATTTTTATTTTTTTAATGTTTGTTTTAATTTTGGTTTTCATTTTCAAGGTTTTTTGTTTTTTGTCTTTTAATTTTTGTTCTCGTTTTTGTTGTGTTAATTTTTGTGTTTGTTCTTGTTTTTAATTTTTGTTTCCGTTTTTGTTTCTTAATTTTTTGTTTTTGTTTTGTTGTTGTTTTTCATTGTCATCTTTTTTTTCTGTTCAAGAAAGCGAAATAAAAACGCAAACAAAAATTAAAAACAAAAACAAAAATTAACAAAACAAAAACGAAAACAAAAATTAAAAAACAAAAAACAAAAACGGAAACAAAAATAAAAACAAAAACAAAAACGAAAACAAAATTGCAAAAGGCCAAAACAAAATCAGTGAGTGTAGACCACCATGCTTTGCTGGCAGTATTCATGACATGACCGTTGTGTGATCTTTTGGCCGTCAAGCGTAGTCATGCATCGGTTACCATAACCTCTACGGCCATTTCATTGCTTGTCTACTTGTCTTGGGAGAAGAATATAGCAAGTACAAAGGTCACAAAGATTTCAAGTAAAGTCAAGGATATTTCTTCATCGTTGTATAAATAAAAGCATATCATTTGCAGAGCTCTCAAGCCTCACGCAAACGAATGAACTAAGGAACAATGAACTAATTATTGCACGCACGCCTTCGGAGCTTGCAAGACTTGCCTCATTTGTTTTGGCAATCTGGCTGCGGCCCTAAACTTCTACTGGCTTCAAAAGCAGCGAAGAAATTATTTTCTTATTCTACGATGATCGTTTCGTTGTTTGCGTGTTCTGTGTTTTATTTCTATTTTATTGTTTGAGGTTTTCGTGTTTGCGCGTGATAGAAACTTTACAGATGCAAACATATTGCATGCGAGCTCCTTTTGGCGAAGGAGAAAATATTGGAAGGGACTCATACCTTACTTAGGCCACTGAGGGAAGACTTGAGCATTTGTCACGATATTTGTCTTAATCCTCAGAATTTGCCTTTAGGTACCCCACACATGAGTGGCACACAGTACAAAGACCCCAATTGTGGTAAACGTCCCGTACTTACTAATTTCGCGTCATGGATTGTTAAGTTCCCAACTGCAAGTAAAGCATGATGGTCTACACTCATCGATTTTGTTTCGGCCGTTTTCGTTTTCGATTTTGCTTTTGTTTAATGTTTTTGTTTTTGTTTTCTTTTTGAACGCAAAAAACGCAAAACAGAAACCAAAATTAAAACGAAAGGCAAAACGAAAACTAAAACAGAAATTACAAAAACAAAATAAAAAAACAAAAACAAAAACAAAAGTTAGAAATACAAAATTAAAAAGAAATTAAAATTTAAAAAAAAACACAAAAATTTAAAAAAAACAAAACAAAAACAAAAACGGTTGGTGATCCTTCTGGGCTACCGTAGAAACCAACATTCGAGGCCGCATATTGACTTTTAATCAACATTTCACTGTTTACAGTATGAATATAAATATGAATATCTTTAAGGTAGCATGTTGAACTGAAAACAACATTTTACTGTTTCTTAAGTGAAATCCATACAGTCTTTGAGGTTGGGCCTATATGTGTAATCAACATTACTAAGGGAAATCAACATCTTTGAGGATGCACATGGACATATTACATTTAAATAAACATTTTGCCATTTTTTGAAGTAATGCAAGTTTAGTGCTTTCAAACTTTGAAGCAAAACAACCTTTTTTGCTTTATTGTGGAACAGGAACATGTTTTGAGCTTTTTTCTGGCGAAATTAGATGAAAATAAAAAACAAAATATAATCTAAGTTCCACATACATGTATGGTTTTGCACCCAGCCCTGCAATTACTTTCTACATGACTGTACATGTACAAAACATCACGCATTATACTTTAATTTGTATATTATTTTAGATGCTAATTTGCCAGAATTGGATGTAATATCGTGGAGTTTAATGCAAAAAATAAAATACTGTAAGGTTTCTGTTTAGGCTTGACAAAATTGATTTGCATTCTGTTTAATTACTGCATTGGCCATGTTAAGGTTACTTCACTTTTACCCCTTTACAACAGCTATTATATACTTAATAGATTCTCCAACAGTCAGTCAATTACATGTAAGTTTCTCATGACAAGTGGAGATTAGTGCACTTTTTTAAATTCAAAATGATACATGTACACATACTTCATCAATATAGTTAGCATATGAGTTTTCTAATAGCATATGATTGTACACTCTTCATATAGTATAGCATAGAGTGCAGCATACCTTTAGGATTAAGCGCTGTCTCAAATACATGAAGTTGTTGAGGATTTTGTGTAAATGTGAAGACTTTTATGAGCTCTGCAAGCACAACTACAATCCTGAAAAACATAAACAAATTTATATTATTAATAACACGATAATCAACTGTACAATACTGCTCCCAACAAAGGCCTGCAATGTAATTTAATCTTTCAAAGTAAAATAAATGGTTTCAAAGCAATACCCATGCACACCCTATGGACAGTCGCAGAAATTCTCAGGTGTAGCAGGGTCTAAAAGTGATATATTTCCTAGAGGGATTAGGGGCTAGATAAAGATTTCTTACCAGGGTTTCAATGCTATCAAATAAACACTTCAGTCTGCTCTTTGTCAATTGATTCAGGTTACCAAACCAAATGAAATGTTCTGTATCTTTGAATTGGCAGAGATAAAGTTTAAGGTGAGATTCTTTCTCACTTATTTTCCATTATAGGTCTGCCTTTGCAAGAAGTGAAAGAGGTCTTGGAGCTGCATGTTAGACTTAGACCTTAATGGAAAGGTACAGGAGTACCATAATGATGACAACATCTTGCATTTTTCATACTTTAAAGACTGTACTTTACATCACGCTTTGTTTATTCTAAACACAACTGGTTTTATCACTGGTGGTACATGTAGCAGTGCATTTCATTTCATTACTCATGTTTCAGTTATACCATTTCACAATTTTGGACCCATAGGTGTACGGGGACCTTCAGACTTTGGGGGGTGGGGCACAGACCTTATTACCTGAAAAAAAAAAAAAAAAAAAAACCTTCACAATTCTCACATCTAATGAAACTGTTATCATTCCAAAAATATTTACTTTGAAACCTTGTATACTCTGTGACCTCCACTGAGGGCCTAGAAAAATCAGACACTTAAAAAAGAAAAAGTTCATTCTTCCTCATACGAAAAGCTCTTTGTGAAGCTATTCAAAATGGCTCTTTTCAGAGCCACCACAAAAACAAGTCTTGGTCTTTGTTTGTTTTGACTCTTTTGTCATTGTTTTGTTGATGGAAATATCTATCTATCTTGTGCATTTCCAAGATACTCATTTAAAACAGACACAGTGAAACCTGTATTAAGCAGACCCCATATTTAAGCAGATACCCTCTATTAAGTGGACACTAACTCGAGTCCCTAAATTTTCTTCCCACAGTAAAATAAACCTGCACTGAATGGACACCTCTGTTAAGCAGACACGGACACAATATTAAGCCATTTTGTTGCACAAAACCTGCAATAAGCGGCCACTTCAAGGGCTTTTTACCTCTAAAAGCTCAGCTCAGACTCCTTTAACATTGCTCAGCAATGTCGTATTAAAGCTAAGTAGATTATTCCAGACTGATGCATTGACTGACTGGACATTGTGCTATGAGCAGTCTTTGATCTTACACTATGTTACAAAAGGGTCAATAATTAACTATACATCATTGCTGAACCTGTTTAGAGCAGACACCCTGTATTAAGCGGACACCAATGAGTGTCCGAAGGGTGTCTGCTTAATACAGGTTTCACTGTAGGGCTTTTCCAAAATAGAATACATGTAGCTGAGTGGATCCTTATATCACTTGACCTGAACTCTGCTTTTTCAAGGCAAACATCAGAGAAAGTAGCCTGAAAACCTTTTAGAATATTTTCTCCTGAGTACTTTTGCCTGAATTATCAGCGTTTTGCCCAAAAAATTTGAAAAATTTCTGAAACTGGGAGGACTGCAGACCCCCGCCCTCTGGCCTGTGCACCTATGTTTGGACCAGTAGTTTTCTAACCTGGCAGATATATGTACCCTTCTGCACAGGGGAATTGGGTGCTCCCCCAAGAAAATTTTGAAAATCAGGGTGCCTTGAAGTTTATTCTGGTGCATTTTATTGCAAACTGATTTTGTTGAAGGCCACTCTACACTTATCAACTAGGGTTAGTGTTGAAAAACTTTGTAAAACAAGAAGATCTTTTAGATCTTATAACCGCACTTTTAAAATTGAACTGTTTTGTTAATGCTACAGTCACAATGCAAGCAGTCCTTGATGATTCATTGATTACTGTAAACACATCACTTGATCAACACAAACTGTGCTATTGCACCATCAATCTTAGCCTTTGTGAAATCTATGACGACATAACGGTCTTAATCTGGAAGTTGGCTCGGGATATGCCCATGAATGATACAAAAGGAAACAAGTGTCATGCTATTAATACTGCTTTTAATAAACAGCTTTCTTCTTGAAAAGTCAAAATTTAATTTGTTTGTGCTTTGAAGTAGTTACGCAAGTCACACAATCCGAGGGTTTACGCTATCCACGGCTAATTTTAGAACGGTTGTGTTCTTTCCCCTAGCACTGACTTAAACGCTGCAAGTTCTGGCAAGCTCTTGTTTACCTCAGCAAATATTTAATTTTTCTTCAAATCTCTTAACTTGCTGCGATGAAACAGCCAAAGAATTCACTTCATTTGCCGAGACCCACAAGAAATACTCGCAAAATTGCAAATAAATTGATGACTGTCACTTCTGGCGAAATAAACTTGCAAAGTAAACACGATCTTATTTGTCAAGTAGCGAAAATAAATTAAAAAGCTGCAACGTCAGCGCATTCCATGGCTGATGCAATACCTTTTTTAGCGTATTCATTATTCCCTTTGAATCCAATATATTTTACCCACAATAAAGAAAACAATATCCGTAACATTGTCCGTGTATTAATGTTTGAACAGCTTTTGGCAAATAAACATAACAAGTTGCGTGATTCAAAATTTGGCTGAGAGAAAGTTTGGGTCTGATCAACGACAAAACGAAAAAAAAAATACATAAATAAACATAGTGTAGAACATGATCCATGCTCGGCCCATGGCCACATGGTTAATTAGTTGTTTTAAAAATTTTAGCATCTGATATGCTGTGTATACGAGACCCTTCCATGTCTGGTGCATCTAACAAAAGCAGTGAATACATGGGTGCTTACCACTTGTCAGAATAAAACGGTTGGGATGACCATTGAATAAGGGAAAGGGTTTTTCCAAAATCAGCAAACCAACCGAACGAGATGGCTCTTACTATTTGCAATTCCATTCCTCATAATTGTTTTCGGCTGATGAGAGACTGGAAACTGGACAATTTACCAAATGGTAAGGAAAAAAGACTACTTCTGGAGGTAGTCTACAATTTCCTAACGGATTTTCTGGAAAATTACAGTTCCATTTGACTTTGAACCCAAATTTCTGGATTTTTTTTGCTAAATGGTAAGCACCTCACATGTCAATTTTTATTGTTTATTCTTTACACCTAATATACCAGAGAAGTTTACAAAGTGAATACATTTTCCTTGAATTCAGTTTTAGAGAAAACTCTTCGTTTTGACCCCCAAAATGCATTTTCCTCCAGTTCTGGTTCAAGATCGCTTTTGCCTTCGTAATGAAAGAGAGCTGCAGATAAATAAAGGGAATTAACGTAATATTTCCATAAGGTGACTTCCGTTGATATCTTTCCTTCTACATACATGAAGTATCACAACAAAGTCAGTGATCTCGTTTCTTTCTGAACGTATTCGCAGTTCGTTTGTCCGAAATTCTGAACACTTGCGTTGTTGAAGGGTTTTGTTGTTAAGACTTCTTTCAACCTTTCGTTGAAAATACATTTGGTGCAGTCATAATGAGTAACATTTCACGAGGAAGACTGCCTTCGCACTCACCACGCGAACGTGGCTAGAGCCACAGATACTGTTGGTCGGATTGTTTTATCGTCTCTTTCAGAACTGGAACAACACATTACTGCCCACTGTTACTGCCCATTCCTAAAATTACTGTCACCTGTTTGTCTTCGTGACTTCTCGGCTGTGGAAAGAAAGGACAGCATTGTTTGCTGCCTCTGCTTCATCTTGGAAACTGTGCACATGAGAAGAAATCTCAGTGCTGCCATGCCAATACATGCACGTCTGTGCATATGAGCAGACTTTCTGCCAAAAAATGCTCTTCCTTCGAAGTTCGAAAGGTACATATAACAGCCGCCTGTTAAAGTATTTTTTTTTCATCTGTTAGCGCTTATTTATTTTCTCAAAAAGATCAGATCACGATTACATTGGTGAAACAGAATTGTCTATTACCTAATAAAATTTGGAATACGAAAAGTACCCGGCGCAAATGCTTAAAGTAGCCGGTGACTTGCGCCAGGCGCCAGCTAAATTTGAAAACTCTGCATTACACTACACAATATAGAGGCACATTATGGTGACTCCACTGAATTGCATTGCATTTCCTTGCTGTGCATGATTTTTGCATCCCTTGCTGGTGTGCATGAGTATGTACACATACATGTACACAACACTGAGAGATTTCTTTCAAGATAAGCTCAACAGCAAAATAAAATGTTTGGTTTCTCCTACATGACCAAGGTGACCCCAACATTTTCATGCACACATAGTAATGACATACATGTAGGGTTGATACATGTACAAGTATGTATACATCTTGATTTAAAGAAAACTTTAAAATTCTGGTTTGAGATATTTTTATTTGAATGCCCTACAGAACACGCCTGTAGAAAATACTGGCTACTACGATTAGCGGTTGAGTCAGGCTAATAATATGATACTGTGCAATAAAAAACAGAAATTGCATAAAATTTTCAAGGCAGGTTATCCGGTAAGAATGGGCTGTGATGCGATAATTTATGCACATTATGCAAGTTTTTGTGAGCTTTCTTAGGAATATTTTACTAGGTTTCATGAGAAGAAAATCACTCTATTTGTGCTGCTTCAAAGACAAATTGAACATAAAGAAAAAAATAAACATAAATTTTGAAAAAAAGACTTGAGGTGCTTGTCCACCACAGACTACCGAAGATGATCAATCACATTGCATCTTCAGCCTACAATGTATCACCTACGTGGAAGGGGTATTTTCGTGCTCTATCTCATCTTTCACAGTTAAAATTTGGCAGAAGTCTTTTCAGCAGGCTTTTTCAGCAGCAGGCTTTTTCACTACAAACTTATCCACAAGGGACGCATTTGTTTCAAATTCCATGAAAGAAGTTACATTTTGCGTTGTGGTAAACATCGCTTGAATTGTAGTTGTCGAAATACACCTGCAATTCTGATTAGTCCAAGCAAAGAAAGGGATTGTTTGTATTGCACCAATAGGTAATTTTTTGAGAATGAAAACTTGTACCAGTATTGCTCCAGTGATTTGGTTAAACGTTGGTTCACAAACTGCTGTTTATTGAAATTCTTTAAAAACTCTATAAGCACCATGAGAACTAAAATAAAAGATACAAATAAACTACACATTAGCTTGCGAAAATAACAGGATATAAACACATTTAAAATGCTTCGAAAGTTACAAAAGTGAAAACAAGAAAACTTAAGATTGATTTACAGTAACAGTAAAACGATGTTGTATACAACTTGACTTTATCCAAAACCTTAAGACTTAAATTTACAATTCACAAGCGGTGAAACTGAACTTAAACGACTAAAGATACAAACTGCTTAAATAAACAAACTAAAATAGCGTGAAAAGTAATTACCTTGGTGCTGCCTTGATCACCAGAACAATGATAAACTTGGAGAAACTTGTTAACTTGTGGTGAATTAACAGATCTTGCGTCAACTGATCTTGCAAACGAAAAAACTACTCTTTTATAATGCTAGTTGGATGTTGCAGCGCTACGCGTGCACTTTTGCGACACCACAGAACTTACTAGAAAGCCCTAGAAACAAGGGTAGCGTACACGCAAAACGAATATGCATGAAAAAGCCTTAAATAACTGAATACACATTCAAATAAACTTCCAATGACTTAAAAATAGTACTCTCAAGGCTACAAAGTATAGCAATTAAGTGTAAAACAGCTTAAATTAAAAACCCATTGAGAACTTGCACAATGTTGCGCGTGCAAATTTGTTGCAGAAGCGCACGCCACTTCAAGTGTCGTACATTGCATGCGCGTGCAACTTAACTGCTGTAGCTACAACCAGAATGCCTTGAACTTTGATTGTTAATGAAATAGAAGGTTGTAGAAGGTTTTCAGGGCTTTTTCAAAAGCAAATCATCTTGAAATGACATGTTGATGTGTGATTTTTCTAGATAAAGTGTTAACTAATGCTTTGTTTTGTTAAAATTGTGAAGGTTTTCAGGAATTATGCCTCTTTTCATGAATTGTGCCATCGGATGTGATCGGATGCAATTTGAGGCAGACTGTACGAAATCGTACCATCATGTAGTATCGGAAGGCCTGTTGAGTAAGTGTTGTCATTGGTAACTTCAAAAGACCAGGGCCAGAGAATTCTAAAGTCATGTATTCCTCTTTGGCATTGAAGTAAGGTAAGGGGAAAATTATGTTATTAGCTTTTTTTTACATACATTTTCTTATAAGAAAACCCTGTTAATGCGGCCACCCCGTTAATACAGCCAGCTGCACAGTGCAACATTCCAAAATCCCAATCTGTATAACCCTTTATAATTTTACCCCATTAACATGTATATGGCCACTCAAACCAACTATGTTCATCTTTCCACAGTTAAAGTGCACCTAACTCCTAAACTTTTTTTTTCTCTAAAACGAATCCACTTGTTATTCAAAGCACTTGGGCGAAAAAATTTTTGAATTTGGTTGAATCCTCAATTTTTTATGCCCTTTCAAAGTCACGCTTGAAGTGCCGCGTGACCGCGTTTTAGGGAGTCTGGGGCAGCGGTTGCTGATGACATTTACCCAGGAACCAAACACAATAGCGCCTCAGTCAGCTCTCTGTATTTGCTCGAGAAAGTGGACACAAAACTAATTGTTCCAAAATATTTTGGGACTAAAACAGCCAAGTTTTGTTTCAGAACCATTTCTTTTTCGTCACTGGAGTCAGAGTTAAGTTTCAATTCGGAAGAATCCGAAATAAACTTTGATTGAGCACGTTTGACAACTGTGAACTTGCAGTCTGCCTAGGGCTTTGAGAGCAATTTACAATATTTCAAGCGACGAAGGGGAAGACTTCTTTGTGGATGAGCTGCTTGTATATTAGGAATGGAAAGCTAGATACGAAGTGGAGGGGCAGGCAAATGAAAAGCAGGAAAGAAAACTCAAGGACTGCTTTGGATGGTAATTTTGTCACCTAAACACAAGATTCCTACGCGTGTTTATAGCCCGTTTACATTTGTCCTTAGTGAGAATGTATTTTGTCAAGGTATGATTGTTCTGTTAAATCCAGTTTGTGTTTTACTTTCTGTTGAATGCTTCATCTTTATAAGAGCGACGTAAGTGTTGCACTTTTCGAGACAATGACCTCCAAAACACTGGCTTCAATCGATTGAAAATCATACTGTTTTGACCTGTATTTTTGAAGTTGCCGGAAGCAGGGCGGAAGGGAACATTTCATACAATTACCGATTTCACATTGTCACACATTGTAAATCGTAACTCCAAATAACCAATGTAAATTTTCTCAAAGTTTGCAGTGAAATTTGTCGGATAAGCGAAAAGGATGTTTTCCCTAAGCGGTCCGCAGATAATGTTATACGGTCATATTTGCGACAATATTGCGGCGGCACAGAATGTTTGTCACACTGCTGATTTCTAAACCTTCGAAAAACTCTGTGAGTCTAACAGTTTTGTTATCATGCAATTCTAAAGGATTTAGCCTGCATAGCAGGCGTGTAAAGGGGAGGTGATGGGGGAAGAGGAAGAGAATTCGGAGAAGGGAACACGTTCCTTTTTCCCCTCCACTCCCCACTCCTCCTTTTTTTTTTCCCTGAATTCTCTTCCTCCTCCCCCCCCCTTCCCCTTTATACACCTGCTACGCAGGCTAAAAGGATTAATCTGCGACTTTTATCTAAATCGAAAGAGAAATAAGTGTTGGTTGGCGGTCTACAGTTGGGACCTATTTACATATCAGTACATCGGTCGTAACGTTTCTTGATTGATCACAAAACTTTGCCGTCTATGTTATAAGTACCACGGGATTGGAAGATATAGGTTGTTGGTAGCATTTCTACAAATTGTTGGTTGGCTTTAAAAAGAAAATTTTGAAAATAGCATTTGAAAGTCTGCAGAACAAATTCCAGTGAGAGTTCTTCAATGGTTCTCACAGACTCGGTTTGCTTGTTTCAGTTCGACAAAATCAACCACCGTTTATGTCTTTAATATACCAATGACCAACCATCGCCAGTAAATTGTATAGTATATCTTCCTTTAAATTTGGGATATTGCTGCAACAGACGATAGCACTTCTGGAAGGTGAATGTGTATTGCATGTGTACTGTGTATTGCATATCGAATGTGTATTGCACAATCCTGAGAGAAATGAGAGGACGTGAGATGTTCAACCTTCCTGGGTAGACGTCACAGCAGCCGCTGGACCCATTCTCCTCAAACTCGGTCACTAAACAAAATGGCAGTTTTTTGGAGCTATTTTCGAGATTTCGTTGGGGCACAGAAAATCGAGGATTCAACCGAATCCAAAAATTCATTTGCAGAAGTATTTCAAATAACAAGTAGATTAGTTTTAGTGAAAAACAAATTTGGGGGTTAGGTGCACTTTTTTCTTTTTCTTTTTTTTTTTACTATTGCATACAATACTAACATTACTTACACTACGAAGACTTCTTACAATACTAACATTACCTACAATACTTACATTACTTACAATACTAATATCACTTACGCCGCTACTGACATTACTTACAACACGACCGTTACTTACACTACGATTACTACTAACACTACGATTACACACAACAACTACTACAGATGCTCTGCCTACACAACTGATAATACAAATCTTGCTCTACATTGTACTCTAATTACACAATTACTTTTT
>Ga0126339_10001605_pt1 | contig 15540 bp, 7 predicted proteins | sample OrbTmetagenome_2_FD_92532 | JGI IMG/M metagenome (GOLD analysis project Ga0126339, IMG submission 92532) | Coral microbial communities from Petempiche,Puerto Morelos, Mexico - Orbicella T R C metagenome | ecosystem: Host-associated > Invertebrates > Cnidaria > Coral | place: Petempiche,Puerto... | reverse complement strand
TGTCAGTGATTGGTCAGTAAGTTTGCCTATGGGTGCAGGCTGATTGCTACTGGGCAAATTTGTTAAAATGTAATTATTGTAATTCTATGTACATATATCTGTAGCAGGTAGGAAAGTCTGCATACAAGCCAAGTGGCCTTTCAGGCCGGGGCTTATCTCCAGTCACTGTTACGTGCAGCATGAAGTGACTAGGAGTATTTCTACTGCCCCCTGCACAGGAAAAAAATATCAAAATCCCATTAATGGTTTTTCATCAATTTTTCCTGTACTGTATGGGATGCTAGATAAGTCCATTGCAGGGTTACCCCAGCATTAAATTTCGCCGTTACCCATTTATTCTCCTCAATGAAGAGAGGCACTGTGATACTAAAAGTGTCTTGCCCAAGAACAGAACACAATGTCAGTGGTCAGGACACAGACTGCCTGATCCACAGGCGAGCGCAGTAACCATGAGGCCGCAGCACCACTCCCCCTGGAAATAGAATTCTACATGTATATAGCATACTTTTATTTTTGTTCACTTGTTACATTGTATGAATAAAAAATGCTAATTTAATTTTTTGTGTATATTTAATCTATTATAATGATCTATTGTTATTACTGAATTTATTACTTAGTTGATAGTTGTTTGAAGCCAATTTAAAAATCAAATAGAGATTGAAAAAATAATTATTAGTACAGCTGTAGTCTAAAAGTTAATTTTTGTTTTTATCATAACTTGTATTTAGTTGATGTTTTTCTCCCCTTTTTTTCTGGCCTTCTAAGGTTTTAAAGGAAAGACATGTGATGAAAATATAGATGACTGTTCACCATCTCCTTGTGGAACAGGCTTTTGTAATGATGGAATCGACACCTTTACTTGTAACTGTACTGGATCTGGATACACTGGAGAAAAATGTAATGTGGACATTAATGAATGTGAAACTGAAAAACCTTGTCATCCTAATGCTACTTGTACTAACTACAAAGGCACATACCAGTGTAACTGTCAACCAGGATTTAACGGAAAGAATTGCTACCAAAATATTGATGACTGTCGAAGCAACCCATGTCAAAATGGAGGTATGTCAGATTATTTATATCATGACAAATAAAACAAATATGAAACAAGTATATTACAGTATTTGTATTAATCACTTCTGGTAGTGTTATTTATTTGTTCGCTTCTGTTTTATTTATTTCAAACATTCAATATTAATGTTAAATAATGAATAATTAATTATTCATTCAGTCAACGTTCAGCAAACTACTTGTGACAGTTTAATTAATCATTTCAGACTTCATTATGATGTCATGATGACATCAAAACAACTTTCCATTTTATTGCTCAGTTTTTCATGCTTAATATTAGACCTAAAAAAAAACTATCAGGATTAGATAAATTAAACCATTGGGGAAAAAGAAACTTCAAAATGTCTTCACTTTTGATTTCTCTTGGTTTTGTCTTGGGGTCCTGATCTGACTCAATATCTTTCAGCATGTTTTTGTTTCCATTTAATTTATTTTGTAGGGCGTTGTGTTGATGAAGTAAGCCGTTATAGATGTGAATGTGTAGTTGGTTTTAATGGCACCTCGTGTCAACATAACATTGATGACTGTGTGGCCCACACTTGTAACAACTACTCTCGGTGCCAAGATGGTGTCAATAATTACACTTGTGTTTGTAAGCCAGGTAAGTCTGTGCTCTTTTCACCACAAAGATGAATATCACTTTGACAGTACAGTACAGATCAGAAGAAACCTAACCAGGAATGTGTTTGCGAACGGGTATAGACCCTATTCATAAATGGCTGCCAATTAAAAATTCTTTTTTAAGTAATAAAATTAGCCCAACTAACTTCGTTTTTGAGTTGATAATTCAAAAGAATTTTTACTTGCAAATGAGGTTAGTTGGGCTTATTTAAATACATACAAAAGAACTTTAAATTGGCAGCCATTTATGAATAGGGTCTATAGAACGGATACAGAACGGGTACAGAACGAGAACGGGAACAAGTGTGGAACAACAATAGAAGGTGTTCTGTCAGGCATTCCCTGTTAGGTTTTTTCTGATTAGTACTGTATTCATACAGGGATCTAGCCAAGAGCCAGCTGCCAGCTTAGTGCTTCTAGGATAACTTAAAAGCCAGAATAGCAGTTTTTCTTAGCTACATCCCAGTCCAATATTTAGAACTTGTTACATGGTTAAATATGTAGTAATGACTTCCTGTCTATATTATATTAGTAGAATTCTACTAGTATACTAATGCAAATGCGGTAATCTGATTGGCTGAGCCATTGAACACTATCAGCCATTAGTGTACAGTGGCTGGAGGTCATCTACGTTTTTCCAAAGTTTTGGAGGAACATTTTGATGCAAATGGTTAGTTAAATTCCTGAGAAGTCTAAACAAAGGACATTTACGGCTTCTTGACTTTAAAAAAGGTTGAAATTATTTAAAAAACTGATGTGCACACACACACAACTTCAGTCTTAAATGACAATTCACCTGAGCGATCTTTTACAGGTGCAAAGTTTAATAATACATCAAGAAATAATTGGAAACCGTTATTTGAAGTAAATTTTTTGTAAGAATTCTACTAAAACAGTTAGATTATTTGCTCTCAATTTCTATGAGGTGATTTTCAGCCTCATCAACTATCACCTCATATAAATCTTGAGCTCATAATCTAATTGTTGATTAGTATAAATCTACTAGTGTTCTATCACGAATGCCGTTCTCTGATTGGCTACGCTACTCACTATCTGTTCTGTGATAGTGAGTAGTGTAGCAGTGTGCCCTTGTTAACAAAATGACAGCCGCTTCTTGGCGTTTTCGAAGTGTCTGTGAAGAGAATTTAGATTAAGTTTTGAACGACTAGTAGATTTATACTAAAACAATTAGATTATTCGCTCTCAATTTCTATGCAGGATAGTTGACTCGGGCTGCGCCTTCGTCAACTGCATGTATCACACGATAACAATCTCGAGCTCATAATCTAATTGTTTAATAGCAGCTAGCCATCTGACTCCAAAACAGCTAAGAGTTTTGCACCTGACTGTTCACTGGCTCATGCACTTGACTTATATTGAATCCCCTAAGTACCTACAACAGCCACAACATAAACACGTACACATCACATGTGGCCTGCAAGTACATTCTTCCCCACAGGGGTGTCATTAACATTTTCAGCAGGAGGGTAACTGGTTTTCACAGGCAGACAAATTTTTGAACTTGACTTTTTGATAAGAAAAACATTCCACCAGATGATCAAACCACATTGTAACTGTACCTCGACTTTTTTCTAACTGGCCCTCTTTCTGTCACACAATGCTATTGCTATCGGGAAGTAGGGTGCAAGGCAATAATTGCCAACAATTTTCAGAAATAATTTTAGAACAGGTTTTGGTTTGCTTACAACAGTTGTCTAAGTATCAATTATGTACATTAATTACCATTTACTATGCATCTAAATAAGAGTATTAATAATTGTTACCATTCACATTGCCTTTGTTTTACCTAGGATTTGAAGGTGAAAACTGCACAGTTAACATCAATGATTGCAAGAATAACTCTTGTGTCGCAAATGCTACTTGCAGAGATGGTGTCAATAACTTCACCTGCCAGTGTCCCCTAGGGTACTATGGAGAGTTCTGTCACTTGGAGATTGATGAGTGTCAATCAAACCCTTGTGAGAACAATGGAACTTGCAATGATTTAATTGGCAGTTTTAACTGCACCTGTGTAACAGGATTTAATGGCACACAGTGTGAGAACAACACTAATGACTGTCCATCACATGGCTGTAACAATGGAACTTGTGTTGATGGCATTAATAGTTTCACGTGTTACTGTAATCCGGGGTTCAATGGTTCATTTTGTGAGATAGACATTGATGAATGTGAAGGTAAGTTTATAGAACAACCATAAGTGATTAGGGCAATTATTGTTGCTAAGAAATGATATATCACACCTCGGATCATTCTTAAGGACAAAAAGACGAGCACTGACGCCCTGTCCACACCATGCTGGAGAAATTTGAAATTGCAGCGTTATCTATATGGTTAGGCCTACCATCCTTAATCCATTGCGCAAAAAAGCAGAGATTTTTGAAGTCGCTCTCCAAACTGAAGGAATTAGAAAATGCTCACGTTGTGATAAGTATGGGATTTTCCTGCAGGAGTTTTCCTCAAGTGCAAATCTATTTTATGACTGTTAATTGTTGCGTTTTCAAATTTCTCCAGCATTGTGTGAACAGAAAACATCTGATGAGTTTTTAGTGTGAAAACGCCATTTTCAAATGTCTCTAGCATAGAGTGTGGACAGGGCTTGAGAGCTGCTGACCAGAAGTGGTTCTCTAGTAAATAGATTAAGTTGTCATTTACACAACACAAGTTCCTGTGTGTAGTCTGACTTTTCCAGTTATATGAATCAAACGGTGACCAAGAAAACAACTACAGCAGTGCAGATCTGAGTTTGAACTAGAATGGACACTACTTAGCAAGCTTTAGTTGACCAAGTTTAAGAGGTAGAACAATATTGACCAATCAGTGATAGCCGTCGGACTGAGAGAATCTTAAATGGAACATTAAACTCATTGCCAATTGATAGGCTTGGGAAAGGTGCCTATTGAATGGTAGAACCGGGCGTGATGTGAGCATCAAACAGATCACGAGGGTATCCATGGCAACCTTGAGGGCAGCAACCACCAGGCACTGTCACACTGACAGAGTGCATGTTCTTACACAGTTGGCAAGCAAAACATGTAAGCCCTGCAAAACCCCTTATGAGACCCCACAGAGTATAGAACTTTGCCCTGAATGGCTACTGACCAGCATTGGCTCAAATCAAGCATTGCCTAAACTGCATGTAGGCACGCCCCTGCCACACCCATGTAAAAAGTACAAACTATTTATATTGAGCTATTTTTGGCTGAAATGATGAAGTACTTGGTTCTGTGGTAAGTGCAGAAACATGATATCAATCAGTGCGTGACATATTTTGCCAGGTCAGTCTTGCAACTGTGGAACATGTGATGATCGTCCTGGGTCATATAACTGTATCTGTGATCAGTGGACTACAGGCAAAAACTGTGAGATTGACATTGATGAATGTAACAACAGCAACCGTTGCAATGAGGACAAGAATCAAGGTCGTTGCTTTAACTTCGATGAATCCAGCTCCACTTGTGCCAGTCGTAAAGGATTTGAATGTCTTTGTAGGAATGGCTTCACAGGTATTTGAGAAGAACCTTGCAATTAAGTCTGTTTTCTTCCTTAAAACTTGCCAACAATTTACAGGGAACATTACCAACAATCATGGACAAAAGTCTTGGGAAAAATGTGTACTTTTGGCACTTTTGGCACTTTTGCGCACATGCCAGACGCGAATACAACTTCGCCAGCCTAACCTCGCCCCCCAGCCCCCATACAATGTTGAAAACTAGTACCTGCAATTTCACCTGATTTTCAACATTGTGTTGAGTGGGGAGGGGGGACAGCAACGCGTTTTTAAAGGATATAGCAGCGTTTTTTTCAAACTTCATTTCTAAAACACAGATAATTTGTTACATTACATAGGTGTCCCAAGGACTTTTGTCCACGATTGTAGTATAGTATAGTGGCACAATCAGTGATACAATTAGCACTATTTAAGAAATAGGAAACATGTTCCGTGTTTCTATCGTGTTATAGAAACACAAGTGGAAGTTTGGAAGAACGAGAAATGCTGTGGGAACACGAGCCGCAGGCTGGTGTTTCCACAGCTTTTTCGAGTTCTCCCAAACTTTCACGAGTGTTTCTATAACTCGATAGAAACATGGAGATCATGTTTTCTATTTCTTTTAGAAAACACCGCGACGAAAAAAGGAAAACAGCTTGTTCACTTTGATTATCAAAGTGTAAATGCTCTTTGCTCGCGCCATCATTACGTCAACAACTCGTGCTAGTTCTGTGTTTCTATCGAGTTATAGAAACACGATTTGTAACCAATCAGCGCGCGTATTTTCTTAGGACTGTTTTCTAATTGATTTTGTTGGGCGAAATGGTCATTAATGACACGTGAGCCTGATTTGGTCTTTTCCCCCAGAGTACAACAAAGTTTGTCATTTATAACAAACCTGTTATGGAGCTTTTTCACATGATGTCACAGCAGCCATATTGGCATACCAACCAATCCTGTGGGAATTGAACTATTTTCTTATGTAAACACTTTCTTTTGTTCCAGTATTATAGATTTACATGGCTGCTGGTCATGTCAAGGAAAGCGCTCTATACAAAAAGAAACATAATTATTTACCCAGTGCCTTGTGAGGTTCAATTTTATCAATAGTGCTTGACAAAAACAACAACAACAACAACAACAACATATTTTTGTACGACAGGAAAAATTATTTTATTGTATAAACCTTATTATTTCAGGCACAAACTGTCAGACTAATATCGATGACTGTAAGCTTAATGATCAGCCATGTCAAAATGGAGCCACGTGCATCGATGGAAATGTGGACTACACTTGTAACTGCATGCCTGGTTACACAGGACGGAACTGCACTGTTGACATTGATGAGTGTCAGTTTGGATTCTGTCAGAATAACGCAACATGTAATCACACAATCAATAACTACACCTGTCACTGTTTACCAGGCTTCACGGACTTCAACTGTTCAACAAATATTAATGAATGTGAACCAAACCCTTGTGTAAATAGTACAAACTGCACAGATTTGATTAATGACTTCAACTGTACTTGTCTGCCAGGATTCACAGGTAACCATGACTACGAAATGAAAGTGATTCATTGTTTTGACAGAAACTATGTTGTGTGGTACTCTAGTCTTTTGTGACAGGAACTTGGTACTTCGTTGACATGAGTACTGTACATCATTGTCTGTTAGTGAAAAATGGGTTGACTGAATGGTCTGATTGTTAATTTTAATCGCCGTGTACCGCTACACTGTACATAAGAACCGATACAATAGACCCAACGAAACACGACAACTAAACAAAGGCTCATAAAAAAAGGTCATTACAATGGTGACTCCTTCAATGTACCGGTACAACAGGACACAACCCGACGTCTGGTTATTAACCCTTTGAATACCAAACTTTCGCCAAAAAATATCGTTTTTAACCGTTTAGCTGAAGGTTTTTTAGCTGCCATGACGCTAAATAAGCTTAAGCTTTGCTAAGAAAGCTTTTTTTATTTTAGAAGGAGAGATTTTCGGAGGATTAGGTTCAAAATTGAGCAATATTTCAGTTCCGGGAATGCGCATAAGCCAAAATTTCGATTTGCGACGTCGGAATGTCGTCGATATCTAAACCTGACCATTGTACGGAAAGGCCTATTCTAGTACTACTATCTGCTTACCAAGAATATCTGATGACATTTAAACTGATGGCGTCACAAGTGGTACAAAGAGCACGACCATTAATTACGCATATATGCGTGATTGGTATTCAGAGGATTAAGTAAAGTTTCCGTGAATGTCACAAGTCAGTCCTTATCAACTTGGTTGTTCCAAACTTGAAATAGAAGCTCTTATCAACACTGAAGTACGATCAGTGTGACGTTGTTCAAAAACCACGAGGATCGTTTTTCTCCTGCCTAAACAATAGATACATGTAAGATTCGTTCATGCCTGGGATTTCAATTTGTGTTATCTCTTTGTCACGCAGGTAAGAACTGCTCTGTTGAAATTAATGAATGTGACTCCAATCCATGTCTGAACAATGGAACATGTCTTAACTTGATAGCTGATTTCAGCTGTAACTGCACAACAAACTACACCGGCAAGTCCTGTGAGTTCAAGGTATCTTCCTGCAATCCTAATCCTTGCCGCAACAATGGAACCTGTATCAAAGAAAACAACAACTTTACTTGTACATGCGCACCTGGCTTTGGAGGGACACTCTGTGATAATATCACCACAGTTGGATTCAATGGCTCTTCGTACATGAACTTCACCCTTGGAAAACAAATATTTGAACTTTCATTTCAGTTCAGGACAACTCTTCATCACGGCTTGCTGGCTGCTGATCCAGGTAACAAATTCCTTGTGTTTCTTGATAACGACAATGTTCATTTTGCGTACAATGAAGCACAGAAACTTTCAGCTGGGAAGGCGGCTAATCTTAGCAACGGCCTCTGGCACACAGTTCACGTCAACAGATCTGTTGACTCGGTGACCCTCATGGTGGATAATTCATCCTGCGGCCAAGACTGCATGGCATCTTCATCTCAACAAACACAAGCGTACATTACAAACCTTCACATCGGCGGCTCTTCACTTTCTCCAACCTATGGCCGTAATATTCTGCATAATTTTACTGGATGCATCCAAGATGTAATGGTTGACAGGAAGAAAGTAATCCCTACAGAAGAAGGGGTGCAATTATTTATGACCAGTATTGGGTGTCCACGCAGTGAGCAGTGTGTGTCCAATTCCTGTGCAAATGGCGAGTGTGTTGATGAATGGATCAAGTTCAGCTGTGAATGTATACGGCCCTGGATTGGTCCACGGTGTAATACAAGTGAGTTATGTGGCAATTAACACTTAATGACTGATTCCATGAAAAACAATTAGCTTTGTTTCCCGAGGATTTCAATGTTGTATGTGAAGGGACCGGTCATTAAGTGATGTGTTATTTAGAACAACAAAGTAGATGTAAAACGCAGATCTTTGATCATCAATCATGGTTAACAGCACACGTTACCCTCTGACGTCATAGGGTTTGTATTGGTGCTCGCTCAGACTTTTTTGGCGTAAAACAGTTTCATAGCTAGACCTGCGACGTCATTTACCTCACGAATCTTTTTGATTGCTAATTAGTGCCAATAGGCGCGAGAAGGCAGAGACATTATTAAAGTTACTATGTATGTGTATTTAAGTATGTGTGACCTGAAAGTGTTCCATAAAATCGTTTGTTGTTGGGAAAAAAAATTCAGCTGCCATAGCAAATATTTAGTCATTTAATACAGGAAATTAACTTTGAGCTTCTCAACTGAACCTACCAACAAAATTATGCAGCTAAGATCTTTTAGAAGGCCACCGGCTTAAACCATTTAGAGTTATTACAAGGCCCCCAAAACTACCAACACTCAAAGCATCAACACAAACATTAATTTAACGTTCAATAACGTAAACAACGCCTACAGCTACTGCTTGTGTGCACAGTACAACCAGTTAGAACAACCTCAGTTCACCTCTAACTAATTTTTTTTTCAGGTTTGACTCCAGCAACGTTTGGTGCGACTGAGCCCTTAAACCTTGTTAGCAGCAGACGGCGTCGTGATGTTGAGAGCATGCGTAACGCAAGCTTTGCCAAATTTGTCACCAATGGTGCAATGTTTGGCGCTACTGGGGAGCTATCATTCTTCATCCGAACTCGAGAACTGAGTGGATTGATAATATTTATGACAGACAGCAAGAGTAACAACATCAGTGTTGGTATTAATGAAGGTGTCTTAGTTGTCCACACAACTCTAAATGGGAAGAATTCCAGTGTTACCATAAATGCAACTGTGAGTGACGGTCTGTGGCACTTTGTTGAAATCCAAGGAAACATGTCACACGTTGATAACCTTAGCTTAGTCACTGAACCTATTGCAGACAAAGACATCAATTTGACTGTAACCTACATTGGAGGACTTGATGACTTCCCTCTTTACCCTGATGCCAATCTCATAAGAACTCCATTTCGCGGCTGTTTGCAGGACACCCGACTCAACAACAAACTGTTTGATTTTGGGATGAATAATGGTTCGTTGATTTCTATTGAGCGTTACATGTTAGTCGCTCAAGGCGGTTTGGGCGCGGGTTGTAAGGGTATGAACGTGTGTCGATTGGCACCATGTGGTGAAGGAGGCTACTGTAAAGACTTGTGGAACAAGTACGAGTGCGACTGTAAACCGCGCTATGGTGGCGCGGACTGTGCACTGTATGGCTGTTCGCTGGTCAACCTGTGTCCTCACAATACCACCTGCTTAGATGTCGGCGAAAACTATGAATGTAAGTGCTAACTGAACGATTGGTTTAGTTATATGAAGTTTGTGTGCGCGTTCACCTTCGAATTGTTAAGGTAAACTGCATTGCTCCATAAGACTCTAAGGATGGCGGTGTTTTTTCCTACGAAATTATCTGTCTTCAACAATTCACAAGTGGAGACCAACATAAAGAATGAATCAGTTTCTTTCTAACAAGTCTTGCTGGTTTTTACAATATGCGTGTTATTTTGTCGCATACCATTAAGCCAATCAAAACGCTGGAAGTACATTTATTGTAATAAAACCATTTAGTCCTCTCATCTCTAGACAAGGGACTGGGTATTCGACGATACCAAACACTCCTGACGTCGTAGTTACCCACCATAATGGTCTGTTAGTGAACGCTGTATAGAGAAGAATTAAATGAGCAAGTGATAGACTGCTCCCTTGGCAGCAGTGGTCTTCTTCTGAAGCGCAAACACCGCCGTAGCGAGTCAAAAGCTCTCACCAATAGGTCTTTTCCGAGTTGCATTTTGCCTCTGCATAAAAACGAGTCAAAATAAATCGAGTCTTCGTGCCAAACCATTCATATGAAAATGTGTTCCGCCTGCAGGTTCTTTTTCATGGAAATCAAACTCATTTTCGTATGAAAGGTTTGCAAGAAGACTCGTTTTGAAACAGAGGCACGAGGTAACCTGGAAGCCTATTCTGCCACAATGAATGAGGGAATTTTAATATTTCGCCCGTCAAGTGTACATGTATCTTACAGTTTCTAATTTTCTAGGTGTTTTATCTTCTTTTTAGGTATACAGCCTATTACTTTCAATGGCAGTGTAAGCAGTGCAAATTTCACTTTCGTCTCAAAGGTCAATGTCAGCATAGATATGTCTCTAAGAGTGCGAACGAGGCAGTCCTCAACTGAGTTGATTGAAGTTCGTTCAGATTCCAGCAGATTCCTTAAGATGGAGCTCACTAATGGACAAGTGAACATAACCTTTGCTTTGGAAGGAGAAAGTGGGTTTATATTGTCAGGTAGGATCGTTGGTTTTGCTGAACCAAGTTATTACAAGATCATAATATTCCTACTGAAGGACCTGTTTGGACCATACGCGAAATGTGTTGTGTTTCAAACTTGGAAGACTGCTTCAATAACCCGAGCCATACTTTCGAATGAAAAAATCCAGCGACGCCATGTGGTCGGCTATCGTACAGAGGCTTAAAAGCTGGTCGTTTTTAAAAATTGACAAACATCAAATGATTTGTCGTTATGAAAAAGATCGTAGTCAGAATTATGGTTGGTAAACGGTGGAATATTTACATTGGTCTACTGTTCATGACCTAGGACATGCTTCAAAGAAAAAGCGAGTTTGTGACGAAATTCTTAATCTTGGAAATGAATTGACCTGAAAATGAAGCGTTTAGCGGTCGGATTACTCAGTACTACTATTCTTAGAAAATAAACTGTCAGTGAGAGGGGGCGTACTGTTGAGTTGTACTGAGTTAATCAATAGATACTGGGTTACATCTACGAGTATCAGTTGAGTATGGTGCGACCAAAGTTTGGTGACCAGGTTTTAACGTTCAACTTGTGTTGTTGTCACGGGCAACTGGCTCCGTTTCCAGTGGCAACTTGTCGGCCCTTAACGTCTTGTCGGCAAAGCGCGCGAAATTGCAGGCGACAATATTGTTACCATTAGAAATGAGGAAAGTTGTCCTTGGCAACACCGTAATAGTTCCGTCGCGCCTTAATCAACTGATAATCGTAGATGTAACCCAGTATATATTGATAAACTCAGTACAACTCAACAGTACGCCCATTCTCACTGACAGTTTATTCGTTGTTAATCGTGTCTTTTTATTTGCAGATGATCGAGTCAAAGTTAATGATGGCAAGTGGCACAGCGTCGTGTTCAACATCACAGGCAATCAGAGTTATGTGACTGTAGACGGTTCCAGTACATTTAATTCATCCAGACCTTCTAACGGAGGAATAACAAGTTTATTACTCGACACTCCAGTTGTGGTGGGCGGGTCAGTGTTTAAAGGATGCTTAGATAGCGTGCGCATTGGTGGCCTGCTACTTCCGTTTGTTGATTATTATAACAACACATTAAATGTTAGTCACGTGACTCCTTTAAAACCTCACTTCAATGTCACCACCACAGGCTTGCAGTCTGGTTGCCATAGTGATGATGTTTGCGGTCCAAAACCCTGTGAGCGGGGTTTGTGCAGTGATATTTGGAACCAATTCACTTGCACATGCCCAGAAGGATGGGCGGGGCTTATTTGTACCCTGAGAGCCAACATGACATGCGCACATTCGCCTTGCGTCAATGGCTCGTGCTACAATGCGACAGATGTTGACATGGCAACCAACCAGAGCCAAGTTAGTGACGTAGGATTTGACATGTTTCGCTGTAATTGTACTCCGGGATTTGAAGGAAAGCGGTGCGAGAACGCCACAGACGAATGTGTCCCTAATCCATGTCAAAATGGCGCCAACTGCACTGACTTATATCTTAACTATACCTGTACATGCGTCAGCGGCTACACTGGAAGGAACTGTGAAATAAACATTGACGACTGTGCCAGTAGCAACTGTACTAACAATTCTACTTGTAATGATGGAATCGACTCGTATAATTGTTCATGCCTGGAAGGTTTTAATGGAACTTTCTGTGAACTAGATATTGATGAATGTGATGTTATGAAGCCACACGGACCTTGCAATGCGACAGGAACAGTGAATTGTTCCAACACAGTCGGTGGCTTTGACTGCAATTGTAAACAAGGATATTTCGGTGAGTTTTGTGAGTATGACCCTACACAGTCTTGTGAGAAAAAAGTTCCGTTTCCGTGTCGTAATGGGGGAAATTGTTCAGATAATGAGACAGGTTTCTTCTGTTCATGTCCAGAGGGTTACAATGGCACATTTTGTGAGTTTGATATACGTGAATGTGACGCTGAGCCGTGTCTGAATAATGGAACATGCATTGACAGCCACGCTATCTCCTCTAGAACTTATTTCCCAGGCTATAAGTGTAACTGCACGGTTGATTATACAGGGGATCAATGCGAAAAGGAAATCAACCTGTGCGATGGCGAACCTTGTAAAAACAATGCAACGTGCAAGAGATTAGCGTACAACGAGTACCAATGTAATTGTACAGCCGAGTACAAAGGAGAAAACTGTACAATCTTCCAGCCATGTTACAGCAGGCCCTGCAAGAATGGAGCTACATGTCACGAAACTTACGAACCTGTTAGTAACTACACCTGCACATGCGCACTAGGATTTTACGGCAGGGACTGCGAAAACATTACAGACTACTGTTCACCAGACCCCTGCAGGAACAACGCGACTTGTGTGAACTTGAACACGCAAGGGAAGTATTTCTGCAACTGCACAGAAGGGTTTGGTAATGTGAATTGTAGTGGGCTGTTGAAGCATTGCAGACCCGATCCATGCGTTAATGGAACGTGTATTCCATTAATGCACACTTATCAATGCCAGTGTGTTCCAGGTTATACCGGAAACACTTGCGAGGAATCCATAAACAAATGCCAACCGAATCCCTGTCAACACGATGGCCAGTGTTCACAATCTTCGAATTCAGTTAGCTGTGCTTGTACAACTGGTTGGATCGGCAAAACGTGCCAGTTTGAAGATCCTTGCATAAACAGTCAGTGTGAGAACGGTGCTACTTGTGAAATCATCGAACAGTTTGGGAACTTCTCTTGTGTTTGTCCTGAGTACTTCACTGGAGAGGTGTGTGAAACGTCTCTTGAACCAACTGATCCTGGAGAAAGGACCAGTGGTACTCCAGCGATTCTCATTGGTGGAATAGTAGCAGCATGTGTGCTCGCCTTATTGCTTTTGATTCTGCTGCTGGTGGTAGTAAGGAAGCGAGCGGGTAATGGTACATACAGCCCCAGTAAGGAAGAAGTAGAAGCTGGACGAGTTGAGATGGATTCCGTGTTGAAACCTCCTCCACAAGAAAGACTCATATGATCTCACTCATGGGCATTCATCTCTGGGAGACCTGCCAGCATTTCGCGGCGTTCTCTGGTGCAACGTTCTCCCTGTGAAATATTTTCCCCGTGCGTGATAAGGGGTGGACCATTTGACTTTTAAGGGTGGGGGGGGGGGGGGGGGGCTGATGTTGAAAAAATTATCCTGCAAACATACTTGTACCCAAAAAATTAATACACACGACCACTGCTGACAAAAACGTTCACGCAGTGAGTCGAAAAAGAAGCTTGTTATACACACGTTCCGAGAAAAAATTTCCTATTGCATAAAAGGGTTTAAAAAAAAATTCGTGCTTGTTACAAATCACTCACAACCCCCCTCAAAAGTAAAATGGTGCACGGCTAATTTCCCGTTTGTAGTGAACGTTGGACTGTTATCCCAAAATAGTAACTTCCTTGTCAATAAAGCACTTCCTAAAACGATTTAACGCGAGAAAAAATAATCAATGAAAGGGTAGCGTTTTCTTTCGCGTGTATTTGGATCGTAATTAAATAGGATATACAACCAGATTTGAATATACAACCAGGTATACAACCAGATCTGACTGGCTGTTATACCGTGCGGATATTGTAAGCTCTGTAGGAATTGCTTAATTTCTGTTTGTTCGTTCCTCTCTTTAACAATTCTTAGAGAGTGAATTGGCATGCTCTGTTCAATTTGTTTTAACGACAAGCAAAAGAGGAGGTTTTCTAGGGGGTTTGTATAAGATGAGGGAAATTTTAGAAGTGTACCATTCGGATTTTTATTTAAGGTAATCTAGTGTATATAAATGCTTAATCGAGTTAAGAGTAATTTTAAGCTGATTTCAGTACAACTACAGAAGGATTTTTGATGAAGCGCTGTAATCTTTTGTAAATAAAAGTCCGGTAGACCATGTGCTTTTCAATTGACGTCTTAGGAATTAACAGTAGTATTATATACTTTTGAAATAAATATGGCTGGACATGAAGACTTTTTAACTTTTTCGTTGGCCATTCCTTGTTTAAAATTACTCGTCGAGACTAAAGCAGTTTCCACTAGGAAAACCAAAACCAAGTTAATCAATTTAGCCAGTCATAAAAGACAGTCAATCCAAGTAAACCAATCAAAACTCAAAGCGAATACGTGTAGATGGCGCGAAGCACGGGAAAATATGTGCACGTCAGTTCACGATATGAGATAGTTGCGCGGGTTTCTAAAACAAAAGCGCAAAGCATAGAGATGCAGAACCAGCGCAAACGCGAATTACCTCTGACAGTCCAGTAACGGCCGCTGGTTTTTGCGTAGTGACTTGATTGTCGAATGTATTTCGCGTTTGTTTTGGTTTTGCATTTCTACGTTTAGTGATTGGTTTGATAAACCCGCGTCACTTCCTTAGTAGTTCATCTAAGGGAGACCTTTCAGCATTTCCTGTCTATAGGTTGTAATTGCAGTTTTTAGTCTGGATTTCACCCTTAGTTAGTTGCGGTGTAACTCAAAAAAAAAAAAAAAAAAAAAAAGGGGGCAGCGGGAAGCCAGAAGGGGGGAGGGGGAGCGTCACCCCCCCCCAAGCCCCCGTTTTTTC
>Ga0126339_10001604_pt1 | contig 15544 bp, 8 predicted proteins | sample OrbTmetagenome_2_FD_92532 | JGI IMG/M metagenome (GOLD analysis project Ga0126339, IMG submission 92532) | Coral microbial communities from Petempiche,Puerto Morelos, Mexico - Orbicella T R C metagenome | ecosystem: Host-associated > Invertebrates > Cnidaria > Coral | place: Petempiche,Puerto... | reverse complement strand
GAGCAGCTTACGGCGAAAATACTTAAGCAAAATTCCAACAGACCTAAACGCGTTGAGTTGTGGGCCAAAAACATGACAAAATTTCGGGAATTTCGGACGCCATTTCCCCCGCGCGACATCCGCCAAAATCCTCGCAGCATGTACGCGCGTGTGCCTCAGGCGATGGCGCAATTTGTTCTAAAAATAGAATTGTTGTCCCATATCATGGGGACAACCCCAATACTAGAAATGGCGCGCGCTTACGGTCTCCGTCCCTGATTATGGCTCCTGTTACCATAGCAACATTATGACCTGCTAAAACCATCCTTCAATACAGCTTTAGGGGCTTATAATTCAAAAACGGCACAGTGAATGTTTTTTTTTTTTTATATTACTAAATTTTAATAAGGCAAAGTTCTAAAAAAATCTGTACATAAGGTTCAGAGACCCTTAGAGTTTTGAAAATTTACGATGGCTCTGAACCCTATGTACAGAATTTTCTTTAATTTTTTTAAAAAATAATAATACGACTCGAGATTTTCAATAAATTACTTCCCCTCCAGTTAAGATCGTTATCCTTCCAAGAGAGAGGAAGGCTGGAGAACTAAAATGATTTTGCCAAATCAAAGTACCCGGCTTATAACCTTCTCGTCAAGAAAATGTTATCTCAAAGTAATAATAATGTCTTCTGTTGAGAAGACAGAAGTAAATGACAGAACTTTGTAAAACAGATTGCAAGCCGTTGTGCCGTAAATCACTTGCCTGGATCACACCTGAATCTTTGCCGTCACCCTTTTTCCAGGTGCATTCTTTCCAGTTCATGTACGAGGAAAGCTGAGGTGATCCTGGAGTTCCACTCTCACCTTCCTCCCCTCCCTGTCCTTTTTGGCCGGCGGGGCCCTGGGCTCCAGGCTCTCCGTTATCACCTTTCTTTCCATCTGCACCAGCTGGTCCCTGGGGCCCAGTTTTTCCCGGGCTGCCCTGGTCGCCTTTGGCTCCGTCACGTCCATCACGGCCAGGTGCCCCAGGGGAACCCGGCATGCCATGCATACCGGGGATGCCATTTGTCCCTGGTTGTCCACCGTAACACATTGAGACCTGTGTCAGAAGAAAGATCATGAACACCTTGAGTTCTGTGAAGGTGCAAGCGGTAATAAAGTGACAAGAAGCGTCTTAATGTAACTCTTCGTCAATCTAGCTGGAAACTACTTCAAAAGAAATGATGTTTAGTAGCGATAATATCATCTGTACTATTCTCGTTCTTTTTTATTTCTTTTTCTTTTTTGTTTCCTTTAACTCACACACTATAGAGGGAGCTACTCACTTTGTTATCACTTGGTTTGCTGCTGACATTATTGGCGGTCGTAGAAGCCAGGGTTATCAGCACAAAAATCAGTAGAAAAAACATGATCGGCAGGCTCTCTATACGAGGTTCTCTTTGATATCGTTATCCTGTAGAGACAAATGTCAGAAAAGTAAAAAAAGAATGTGACATCTACATTTATGTTATTGGTCTTTATACAACTAGAGGTGCTATAGCTAGTGGCTGTCGAGCAGCTTTAGCTGTTGTGAGCAATCATTTTGATTCCACGTTGCTTTTCTTTCGACTATGCAGGAGTGAAGTATTCGGCAAGTCTATCAGGGACTTTGCAACATTAAACTAAATTAAACGAAGTTATAAAACAGAAAGGGAAAATTACGCTAAAAAGAAATGTTTCCTCGTATCAGTTTAAGTTTAAAACCAGGCAAGGCAAAACAATGAATACACAGCTCAGTCGATAAAAACCCTACCTTCCACTGAGGCAGCAATCATCTGAATGAAAATGATACAGCTATCAGTGTATCACTTTATCTCGTTATTCGGCGATGGAGATTCATGTTGAAACACGTTTACTAGCTAATTACGTTTAAATGTTGAGCACTCTCATTGGTCAGATCATTTCTAAATTGATCCATGACGCTGAGTATGACATTAATGACAAATTTGTTTGTGTTGACAAGGTTCACGTTAAATCATGTTTTAGAACTGTACTGTGTAAGTGTTGTGGACCAAAAATCATTACGAAAATGCAAAATACGCAACAGCAACGAGTCAACTTCTCCATTTTTCAGTATAAGGCTCCTCGAAAATGCATCTAAAAATGATTTAAACTTTTGTCTATAACGTTTTCAAACAAAGATAACGGTACTAATACGTTTGACGAGCAGATGGCGATAATCTAGGCCTGAGTGGGGCTTAGAAGTTTTTGTTCCAATTCTTGTTTTAGGACGCCAGGACTCTTTTCGTTTTTCTCGAATTCATGGCACTTGAACACATGTAACAATGTCTTAGTGTAACGAATCCAAGTATACCTGGCACGTGGTGCGCATTGAGATCGTCGAGCGTCAACCGCACAATGTAAAACAATTAGACAGCCTTTACTGGATCAGCGTTTATTAAGGTTAACTAGCCCAAATATTGTACACATGCGGTGAAAACTACAAAGTGGATTACAATGCATAATTAAATGAGAGCTAAAATTTATAAGATCTACAAAGGCGTGGTAAAAGGAAGAACGAAAAGGTTAATATAAACCAGCAGAACTTACGTCCGGTACTGCGTTAAAGGTTAAAAAGGAAAAAGTAACTCCAGTGCTCCAACGGTACTCCGATAGTGTAAGGACTGACCACTAGTAAACTCCGATTGACTTCTTTCTCCGGTGATAACGTAACTCAGACTGGCTAAAATCAAATATGGCATTCCTTATCATATGGGGATAAAGGATGTTCAATGGTGGAACGTCGCCAAACAGGAAGCATATCGCTAAAAGGTGTGCTATCCAAGGAAAGAGAATTGACTGATAATTGAAAGAAAACTAAGGTAATTAAAAGCCGACCGCGATGGCCTAAACAAAACTGGCAAAGACTTATCTCCTGATGATCCAAATAAAGGACTGTTTATGACGGTTTATATAGCGTTCGTGACAAGAACATATGAACAAGAACATGTAAAGAAGAACATATACACAAGAAGAGCATCTGGGCCTGAGTGAAGTTTAGAAGTTTCTGTTCCAATTCCTGTTTTAGGACGCCAGGACTTCTTTCCTTTTTCTCAAATTTATGACACTTGAACGCATGTAACAAAGTCTTAGAACCTTCTTTAACTCATTTATTTAGTATTAAAATGTAACTGTTACACCGTCAGCTCATATGGCAGTCTTTTCATGTCGGGTTACTGGTATATACCTAAAAAAGCATGCCGATACTGCAAAGAAGTTCTTATCCAACATTTACAAACTGACAAGTTACGAAAAAGCTTTCATTTTTATCTATTTACACTTTTTTTTCTTAAGGATCCTTTTTGAATTAAAAAATCAGCAGCATTGATGGCAAGAGCGTGTACTGAATCATCCAGACAACGATTTATTCGATACTGATAACTTACTTTCTAAAAATTAGAACAGCAATAACAAAAAACTTGGTTACTATACTAACATTTTTGAAAGAAAATGCGACTTTAGTGGAACAGACTTAATACACAGATATTCTTTTGCGCAAAACTGCGCATATCAACATATTGATCAGTCAACGATAGAACTGATGTCGTTTCACCTTAAAATATAAGTAGCGTCATTGACGAGATTTTAATCCCATTTTGTATCATTATCGATCAAGAACAGCTGATACCAAACTGATAAGCGTAATTGCAAAATGTAGTCTCGTTTAAAACCTTTTTAAATCAGTTGTTCAAGCTTAGCTTGTAGAATGTTTGTTCCGCCAAGACGAAAGCTGCAGGATACTGATAATTTATATTATGCTGGGTTTTGAGGAAAAAAGTTTTAAAAAAATTGCTCTGGCGAGACGCGCAGTGAATGAATTCACTTACCTTTGAAGCAACTCAGTACCGGTGTCGTCTGAATGGAACAAAAAACTAAACAGGGAAGAGAAGAAGGAGTGTTAGATTGAACAATGTTAAAATACGGAAACAATCCAAAAACTAATCAACTTACATCTTAAACTTATACAGTCCTTTCTCCTCGCCGTTCAGAACAAGAATGAACTCATTGTTTGTTAGTCAGGCAAATTGAACTTTGTTGCTTTGTTTGTCGGTGTGAGGTTCCCGTAAAAACAAGTTTGTGAAACAGCGTACACAGTAAAATTCTAATTTTCGTTTTCACAAGCAAAGCTATTCGCTAAAACTGTTTGCTTTCTTCTATTTGCCCGATGAGAAGACGTGTTATATTTTTACATTTGCTCAGTCTGTTTATTTCTTCATGGTTTTTTTCTTTTTTCACGAATGAGTGCGAGTCAGCCGTTGTTTCTGATTCTTTTTTTTTAGGATGAAATTCCACACTAATTTTCCAGCCAAAAGACAACTTAACTACAGTGAAAAAAACTCGGATGATAAAGAAAGAAGAATACTTGTTTTTAAACTCTAATGTCGAGTCCTTGATAATAAATGGTTTAAACACATGCCCCTGTGATGGAACAAAGTCCAAATACAGACTCTGGATAATATCCTAATTCCTTCTGTCTGTCGTACGTCTGTCTTAATCTCTAAAATGAAATAAATAAAACCTAGCAATCTGGCCTTCTGTATTTGCTCCTCTCCAAATGATCAATTCAAAATTCAAAATGACTTTACTCTTATCAAAGTGTTGAAAATCTCGCTGCTAGATTCTCTGTCAACTAATTTACCCGAAGTGCTGTCTGTAAATTAAGTGATATAATATGTTAAGGTGTGCGCATATAAAGATTTTTTTTTCCTTTTCTCTAATTCTGGTGACGTACTATTTTAGCGAAATTTGTGCATGCTTCTCAGTTAACACTAGATCATTTACTTTAAATACACTCAGCCTCTGTGTAGTCTGAGTGTGCACACAAAGCTAAGAACGTCAGATTTAAAATTAAAATCGATAAAAAACAAGGAGTCAGTTCTACAAAAAAAGTAAACTTACATTGTTACGTTCTCCAAGCCGGCTTGGAAAAAAATTCTCAGCGAGTTTTCTTTCCTTGACTTTCTGACCACACTGTTTGTTACTTCCTTTGTTTGTTTCGTCAGAACAAGTTTGTGAAACAATGGATTTGTTATGGACACTTTTATTTATCTTCCTAACGCGCAATGTCATTCGCTATCTATGTACTGAACGATTTGTTTAGTCGTCGATTTGTCCCATAGGATGAAGATTTTTATTCTGTTACATTTGCTCCTGCTGCAATGCAATATCAAACAAACCAAAGCCGTGAATCACTTCTTGTCTTTTTTTAACGATAAGCAAAAAATAATTGAATCTTTGTTTAAAATAAATCCCTAACCAAAAACAAAAGGCCAACAAGAATCAAGTTTCACTAAGAAATGTAACACATTCCATTCTAACAAATACTTGTACTTTGAAAAGTGTTAGCCCCAATTGCAACAATACTTGAGGTTATAAAGATTGTCTAATTATCCGCTCTCTTAGCCTACCTTGCAAGTCTGCTGTGGCCCTTAAGGGCATAAAAATTACTCATGGAAAAATTACACTAGATTTTGATTTGAAAACAGATCTGGTGACTAAAAAACACTTATCAGTGAAACATCAAATCACCTCATTACACTGTACATCAGGAAATCAACCACCATTCCATGGAAGTAGAACACAGTTCTGTTCTATTCAGTTTTTCTGGTAAATTTATATTTTTTCCTAAGTATTAGGCAGCCGGAATATTCGCACAAAGCTAAGCACAGTCTAGCAAACCGCGGAAACTCGCTCGAGAAGTTATCATGACTATTAATATCTTTCGAAAATGTCTGTTTTGTCGCAAATATCTCAATTAATGCGTTTCGTGTCATGTCTGAAACGAATGAAAACAGAAAACATTTACAAGCTTCCCTACTGAATTTGATAAGACAAATCTGGTGCAGAGAGCACAAAATTTTACTAAAGTATAGATTTCTCAGTCTTAGTGGCTTTCAAACTGAGAAAAATTATAACCGTTATCACAGCGCACATTAGGGCACAGGTCTTCGTTTGCTTGAATCGAGGAAGAGACTCGATCAGACTTACAGATGAAAACCGAAATAATGTAAACAAAGCTTGTTGTTTAGCAATATCAACAACTGCTGTAATTGTGCAGATTCCTGGCTTTTGCGGAGAATTTGTTATGTTATCATTGAAGAATTGTTATTTCCTACATTGTAAAATGTAATAAATGCAAGAAGTAAGAGCCAGAAAACGTTGATTTATCCTCGATTACCTGACAGCATAATAGTGTTTGCATTCCTGTAAGCATTTTACATTACAACATGCTGTGGAATAGCTTGAATAATTTTAGGGTCAGCTGAAGAATAAAAGTGCCAGACTTCCGTTAAGTTGGCTTCAAACGAGAATACCTGAGAAAGACTGAAAACATAGCAGTGATGAATCAATCGAAATTGGTTTGTTATTTTCCATATTCAACTGCCTGACTTTGTCTTGATATCAAAAAAAGTAGAGGCTTACTTGTTTTGAATGGGAGGAAAACTCTCGCTAGAAGCAGTCAATTTACAAACGGAAAACAAGACCAACCTCGAAGCGAAACGCAGCTGACATGTAGAAATGAAATTTAACACATGAGGAAATGCATATATAAAGATTCAGCGTCTTTTGTTAGTGTCTGAAATCGTTCTTTTGGTTCGGTGTTAATAGACTGCAAAATAGTCGTATTTTTTGCGATCGCGAGCGACGATCAATATTCGAACGAAAGGTCTGGAACGAGTGTAAAAACGGCGAGGGAGAATGGGGACAGACGCTAAAAAATCCTTTTTCTCGCCTCACACGCCCTACGGGCATGTGAGGCTCGCGCGCTTCACACGCGAGGATCGCGCCTTCCGAAAACGTCCGAAAACGACTGTTTTGCAGTCTAGGTGTTAAAGACGAATTGAATTATGAATTGTTTGAACACACGCTCGCCTAGATAGCATTAACTGACCCAGAGAAGACATGGAAAGGCACTTAAACGAAAAATAAACGAGCGACACCGATCATACCTGCAAACACTTCCTGACGGTCTTTGTGCTTTGATTTGGATACATCGAACCGCGCGCCTGAAAGCATTTTCTTCATTTTGAAACCTCGAAGTAGAATCTTGTCTCTACCAGTTCGCCATTGAACACAAATCCATTGTTTTGAATAACTTCAGTTCATTACTGACACTTCTGGCAGAATTGTTGCGATAATTTTTCCCTTAATCCAATGAAAGATGTGATTTTTGCCTTTGTGTGGTTTGTTAACTTCAAAACGTCAAGTTATTCGAATGTCGGCGAGACTAGTTAACAATAATCAACAATGAAATTTGTTTACTTTAACCATTTCCGATCTTGCACCTCATAATTATGCAGTTTCAACTGTTTGTTTTGTGATTTGTCATCGTAAATACTGAAATTAAACAAAATAACAGCTTCCGCCAGAATAATGTCCCAATTGAGGCGCGAAAAGTTTGGTACTTTATCAAAGCAAGCAGACAACAGGAAAAATGTCCCATCACCAAGAAGAGAGAAAAAGGTCACTTGGATGTATGATTCTACGACCATAAAAACTGTGTTGTACGTCACTTTGACTATTACCCAGATGCATGTAACGATTTGCGCGAGGACTAAATTTCGGTGAGTAGAACTGAAAATATTAATCCCATAGACTGCGTACTTACTCCCGCTCTAGTGGTATTTAGAAATGAAAGTCATCAGGTTCAGAAGCGAAACAACATTCTGAAAGGTATTTCTTTTTTGTTTTCTTTGATATGGATGCTTAGAACTCTGTTCGCGATTGAAAAACTTCATTTTGGTTTTATGATCACTAATTAATAGATAAAGTTGACGAGGCCGAAAAGAATCGACTACACCTCATAGAAATAGAAAGCAAAATAAAGAATAAAGAAATAGAGAGAACAATCTAAATTGTTTAAATAGAATTCTAACTAAATTTCCTTCCGAGTTGACGATTACCAACGGCATTTCGCAACGTAGTATCAATCTCAAGCTTTAGCAAAATCACGCGGACTGAATTGCTATTGAAACTTAATTGCAGTTGTGCAGGGACACTCGTCAGTTCATTGAAAAATTTTGAGCTTTTAATTCGCGTAACGGTCAATTTCCTTTCTTTGATGTTCTTGGGAATTGAATTATGCCGTAATATGTTTAAAATCGTTTTCAAAACTTCAGAGAGAAACCATATGTCGATGGCTTCCAGCCACTGCACACTCCTTAAACTTTCGAAAAAAATAGGGGTCTCTGTCGAAGAACTATCGGCTGATAGTTGCCCCTCGAAATATTTTCCCCATAAGCGATGCTAATTTTAAAACCATCAAATTTCCACGACAGAAACACTCCTTGAAATAGTGTCTCTCCGCCAATGAACACTATTGCATTACTTAATCAATTTAGTCCAAAAAGAGTTCGGGGAAAATTTATATACTTATCTCTCTTTCTTAATAAGGTTCTTGAAATTAGAAAGCGATTCGGCTTATTTAGTTGTTTATGGTAATCCATTTGAAATGTATGAAATCATTATGATTATTCCTTAACCGTTATACTAAAAACTCAGCTGAATAAAGCTGTATTGATTAATGGCACCTTACGTAATTGTAAATAACTTCAGAAGCGAAAACAAGGACTTGGGAATCAAACAAATGTGTCTGCAGAATGGAAGGGACAGGAATCTTGGTTCGCGCGATAGCGTACGTGATGGCCTTTGTTCACCGCTCGCGCAAATAGTTTTACACGGGAGTCAAGCAAAGAATGTCAAGTAGTTCAAGACAAGTGCATGCTCAATAAGTCAATATTTTAATGGAAAGAACAATGACTGAGTTTGTTCACTCGAAATGATAAACCCTGAGCAAGTTCTTTTTTGGTAAAATTTAGGAAAGTTATCTGGATAAAAATATTTTAAAAACACACGCTGTCGACTGCCTAAACTGCAGCCTACAACGGCTGGAATGGTGGAGTCCCTCCGATATTTTCAAGTTTTTGTTTGCCAGTTTGTAAAAGCGCAGTTGTGAGATAACATTCAACATGAGAGAGGGGGACCGGTAAAAGCCGTAAGCACCGAGAAGGTTAGTCGCTTTTGTAACGTTTTCACAGGTAAGTGGAGACAATGCAAAGCGGACAACAACTGTATTTGCAATGGCTCATAAAAGACATTGAACTCTTAACCATTTTCGTTTTTTTTTTCAGGAGCTCTTAACCATGCAACAAACTGCGCAACACTTGTTCCCTGTCGCGTGTCAGGTTTACTATCCAAAGATAATTCCTATCGTAGCTTGCAAGGAGTTTGGTGTGAGGTATAATTACAAGGATACAATGTTTGAGGCGCTTAGTGCTCATTTCTCACATCTTGAGAAGCTGGGACAAGAGAGAGAGAAGCCTCTTGTCACCAGACCTGAGGTATGGAAGGGTTGAAATCCTGCCATCGCTCTGGGAGAAGGGGTGAGTAACATATTTTTTTTAGGTGAATTTTAATGACACCGCGATTTTTATTAAGTGAGCTAGTTGCCAAACTACGTGACGTAATTTGAGGTCTAAATGTTGATGTAACATCGTTTTACCAATATCACGCGATCTCTGCTGATGTCACTGTTTACATTGTGCACATTAGCATACGACTTCGCCTAATCTTTGCGTATTAGATCTGAATTGACTCCACTGTTAAAGAGCTTGTGACACTTGGTAAATGGTAAGGTTTTAGCTCGTAGGGTGTGATATTAAACTAGAGATACTGGCTTTCAAAATGTCAAAATTTCTTGCTGACAAAAGCGCTAATGAGCCCATACATAATTTTTTTACATTTTGAGTTTTTTAACCCGCGTAGCAAAAATCGCTCATGCTAAAGAGGCAAATACATGTATTGTAATGAAAGATTCCCCTATTCACATGTGTTCTTATTATATTTTTGGACTAATGAAAAAGAACGGAAACTCTTCGAATGTTCATATAGATTTACCGAAAAGGAGTTTGTCCCCCTGTTCAACACAATCCATTCAATTATTACATTTCTGTTAGGAGAGGATGCTCTGAGAGAAGGATTCTCCCGTACATGAGCTTCAATCAATGATATTTTGTTGAAATCTATTATTATAACATAGCACGCGCGCTAGTCCTACCTAATTCCCATCGTGCCATGGTGAACGAAACCTCTTTTTATTACAATTGCTACTAATCTCGCAATCTGATTGGCTAATTTGCCGTGGTCGATTAGCGTCCAGACAACGCTGCTCGGGTCTATGTGTCACGCAATGCCTCTTTCAGCTCGCGCTCTGAAAAAAACACTTTCTTTGACGTTGATATTGTGGTAAAAAAACAAATCGAAATGTGGTTTAGCGTGGTCTGTACTCTTATCGACAACGATACGCGTCATCGCAGTGGTCAAAATGTTGTGGACTCACGCGACGCAAACCAAATTCCATTTTTGCAGTTTTTTTTTTCTTTTTTTAATTATTATTTTTTTACAACAGTACTACAACTACTAATTACAGAAATGATAACTATTTACAACCATAACACAACTACTAACACTACTTACTCTAATTAACAATACGATGCAATTACACATGCTACTTTCAATACTAAGATTAGCATAATTTACTCTACAAAACAATAAATTTACCCTTTTTAAGTTACGATACTAATACTATTACTGATGCTTCTTACATTCATATTATGACAATAGTAGTAAAACACTAATAACTGATTTTCCCACTGAAACTGACTATATAATGTAAATTGAATTAATTAATTTAAATTTCGCATTTTTCAGCTTTCCATTGCAAAGATAGCGTTGACTTCAATTCGAGAAAATTAAAAGTTTTTTCCGACATTGTGCAATAATAATAATATTTTTGTGTTTGCACTACTAAAATCCCAAACTTCCGGGTGAGGTTTGGGCTTGTATTTGGGGGAAGATCACAGTCCTTAAATAGTAGCTATGTTTTAGATGGTGTAAAGTTAACTCTGCGCTCATTACTGAACCATGTGAGAACTTCTTGAAAGAAGTTTAGGCCAGCAGGACACTCCAGAAATGCATGTTCCAAGGAATCAGAGGATTTACAGAAAAAAAAATCTTCACTGCCTTTCTGATATTTTGAACCTCTTAAGCTCCTTTTTGGTCACTAAAATACGGTGTGATATTTTAAAGGAGAATTGTCTCAATTTGTTGTCGGCCGAGAGGTGAGGTATATTTTTTAATAATTTTTCCCGTTTATCTTCTATGCCAGAGTAATGTTGGGCCCAAGACGTGACGGCTGTAGGTCTAACCTCTGATTTTTCTAGGAACAGAAGGTAGTAGTCTCTGCATTTCATTTTAGAAAGAAAAACCGATTTTTCTTGGATTTGAGGTTCGGTGGAATAGATGCAAGGATTTGTAAAAAGTTTAAAAATTTGTTCACATATTGTACCTCCGATTGATTTCTTCAAAAGTAAGAAAATGGCGTGTGCAGTTTCAATTTAGCTGCAAAATTTGCGTCAAGTTTAGTGCAAGTTCGTTTTGTTTAAGTTTCGGCCATGTGAAGATTGTTCTGAACAATCCAAACTCTACTTGGAACCTTTGACTTTTGCCAAGCTAAGGCGTTTACTTAAACTTCAGTATTTTGACTTTGTTTGTCCACATTTTCATTGAGTATTTTTGACTTTGTTTGCCTACTCTTTCATTATAATTAATTCGAAGAAGTGAATTTTTCATTGACAATTTTGAAACCGGATTAAGCGTTTTCGTTCAACTGTTGCTCAACTGGTGGGGCGTGCTAGGATCCTAATGACCTTTGTTTTCCTTCAGCGTGCATTGTGAGAACTTCGTAATCTTCACAAATAAAACATGTCAAGTTAGCGCCCAAGTTGTTGTTGTCGCCATGTTAAAAAAGAAATGGTTTATGCTTTTAGCTGTGCGTATATCGAGTTATGGATGTACTTGGGAAGTTTGCTTCTTGAGTGCTCTCCGGGAGAGTACTCAAGAAGCCAGAGTTGGTTTCCGCTATCGTCTCAAGCAACTCTTACGCTTCTTTCATGCTCTCCAAACTTCCCGCGTGCATCCATAACTCAATATACGCACGCCAAGCAAGAACCAATTCTTTAATAGAAAACGAGTATGTTAAGAAAGATGCCGTGTACAAAATTAAACTTCTGTTTGAGGAACTAACCAATAGAAACGTTTGGGTTAGGTAATTCATGCAGAGTTTACAAGCGCAAAACAATTAAAAACTTGTGCGCGATTTCGGACCTCCTAACATCAATTTTAGTATCTTTCACATGCGCTCTTTTGAAGTTTCCAGAGCTTCATAACCATTCCCTCTATCAGCTATGATTTATGCAGTGTGTCAACTTAACATGGGGTCCTCTATATTAAGGTTTCATTATAGTAATAAATTTTCTTATTATAAGCCTATTACGTCACAACGCCTCCAACTTGCGATCTGTGGCGTGATTTTCCTGTTCGATTCTCGAAGGAGGCATGTGTTCGTACTATTCACAACAGTGATTTAGTATAGCGAGCGTATCATTTAGTACACAGATATCTAAGAACAGCTTTGGGTTTGCTAAATAAAAATAAACATGAAGAAGGAAAACTGTAGTATCTTAACTTGCCGGCAGTTTGAAAGTACTTGTAAAGCCCCGGCCAAACGAAACAAACACAACATATCGCAACATTGTTGGGAGCAACATGTTGCGCACGTTTGGCCACCCTGTTGCGACATGTTGCGACATGTCGCGACATGTTGGGTGTTGTTGTCTCAAATTTGAAAATGTTCAAATTTTTCATGCAACATTTGTGGATGTTGCATGATGCCCGGACATGCGCACTAGTTCGATTTTCAATACTCAACATGTCGCAACAAGTCGCAACAGGGTGGCCAAACGTACGCAAGATGTTACGCCCAACAATATTGGGATATGTTGCGTTCAAATGTTGCGATCGTTTGGCCGGAGCTTTCAAATGCTGGCCAATGCTGTTACCTTTTCCTAACTTGACAGTCAGTCAATTGGTGGAAGTGAAACAGCTATGTATAGAACAATTTTATTATTTTGCTATTTCAAAGGGAGGAGGGTGTTTCTACCCGCCTCAACCCGTCCCCTGGATCCGCCTTTACTTGAAGAAAATTCCTCCGGTAAATTTGGCGCGCAGCAAAGGATAATAGTTGCTCGACCAGCCCTATTTAATGAGAAGCGAACGACTTTAGAAAGTATAGAGTAAAACTATCATTAAATTTACGGCTGCAGCCTTCCCAGAAACTCGCTTAACTTTTGTAGCCTCTGTTTGGAGATGTAAAGTATCATGCTTTCGTTTTTATTTAGCCAATCAAATTTCCAGTTTATGTGTTCTCAGCCAATGAAAAGCAAAGCGAAAACCAATGGTCTCATTTTGGTCGTTGCGTGCGGGTGCTGAAGATGGTATACGCAGTCTCGACTGTAAACAACCTCTACATTTTAGAATTTTGCTATCCACGCCAGTAAATTCGAATTATGTTATCAAGAATCTTGACCGACATCAGGTTGTTGACATAGCAATTTCACAGAAAACATAACTAACTAATATGTAAACGTTTTTTGTCCACAGTGTACATATTCTTTTAAAGGAACGCATAACGGCGGGACTGTAAAGAAAAAAATGAGAAATCAATAAAGATTAATTAAAGTGAAGATTTATTGCTATATAATAAAATTACCAACGTTCTTACTTGTAAGTTATCTGTAAACCATCTCTGTTTGTTAGACGTGAATAAACGATTACCAATGGATCACTCTCCACCCTCAGCTTCCCTTGAACTTTATCTTCTTAATCTCATTAATTACTTTGTCTCAGTTCGTGTGCTTTTTTTAAGTCCATGTAGTGTATTATAAAAATAATAATAACAATTGTATTGGTGTATTTTTTTTTTTCATTCTTAAGTTCCAATCATTTTTAACTCGAAAATATGTGACGTTGAAAGTGCGTTATAAAAATTTAAACTTCGATAGGGTAATGTATAATTACAACTCATTTATTTGTCACACAAGAAGCTGCAGGTGCTAACGAAAAAACAAAACAATGATGAAAACGGGCGGTGCTGAGGAGGCTTAAGAGAAACAAAAAAAGCTTCAATGAGATTATAGTAGGCCTGCACAAAGTGTATAATTGTAATGCATAACTAAAAACAACATAGTGAAAACTATTTATGCAGCCGCCTAATTTCCACTGTTCTATGAACATTCGTTCTGTAGGTTATTCCCTCTTTAAAATAAATCCTTTAGTAGAATAAGCCATGTTTCTCAGTATGGTAAGTAAACCTGCAAAGTAACATGGCACGATCATTTTCTTATTTCTCCTTACTATGTCAATGCACGGTAAGGCGTGGTTTTTGGAGAATAAAGAGGCTGGTCAACAAGAGGGGAGTGGGATTGAATGATCAACACACCCTGAAAAATGTACAAACTGAACGAGAGACGCGAGAAAATCACTTGCCCTAATGAATTGTTCTTGATTTAATCAATAGTGACGCACTTTCAATCTTGACTACATACCGTAAAAACCCACGTTAAAGCCCCCCCCCCCCCGTTAGTTATAAGCTTCCCCCTCCCCGAATATAAGCCGTTCTATTTGCTAACAAAGATATTATTTCGGATATAACCCTCCCCCAGATATAAGCCCATCTAATGTATAAGTGTGTTCCTTTTGCGCTTCTTTGCAAAAATCAAAATTTTAATCGAAAGTTGTAGTAATAATAGGGTAATAAGGTACTAGCTATAAATGTAATGGTATGCTAGCTTTTATACTACAGGCTGAGAAATTTCTGAAATGTGATTGGCTAAAACCAGTAGTATTTAAGCCAAATTTGAAATACTTACATGTAAACATTACAGCCAGTTTCCATGGTAACTGAAAAATTATTGTTTCTAATTTTAAAACAATGGCGGATAGATTTCCCGATTCTGACGCGAAAGAACTACAACAGTTTAAGGAAAATGCAGAAAATTCGAACACAAAAAAAAAGCACTAAGACCTGGGTTACTGTTTGGACGACATGGGCTGAAGAAAAAGGATACAGTCCAGATATTGTTTGCCACGAAGCCAAGGAACTTGACGAGAAGCTTCAGAAGTTTTTCGCCGAGGTGAGAAATTAAAGAAGGATGGTCCAGACTACGAGCCAGACAGTTTGCGGGTAATGATAGCGTCCCTGGACCGTCATTTAAAGAAAGCAGGCAGCAGCATTTCCATTGCCAAGGGCAGAGAGCTTGTCAACAGTCGCAAAGTACTCGAAGAAAAAGCTCGCTTCCTCCGTGAACAGGGCTACGGCAAACGTCCCCGTGCATCAAAGGCACTAACCACTAAAGATGAGGAGCTGTCGTGGTCCAAAGGGCTCCTTGGCAGCCAGTCTCCGAAGTCCCTAATAGCCGCAATGTGGTTTCTTTTGACGCAGCATTTCGTATTACTAGGCTGTCAGGAACACCACTCAACATCTATGTCGAAGATTTTTCATTCAGCAAAGACGACAATGGCGTCGAGTACATCACGTACGAAGAAAATCCCACAAAAACGCGTCAGGGCGGCCTTCGCAAAAAAAGAAGAGTGGTTCAGCCGAAAATGTTTGCAACTGGTGGGCCAAG